>Ga0189279_100039_pt1 | contig 237886 bp, 233 predicted proteins | sample N26B6minimetaG_FD_130324 | JGI IMG/M metagenome (GOLD analysis project Ga0189279, IMG submission 130324) | Marine microbial communities from the Costa Rica Dome - N26 B6 mini metaG | ecosystem: Environmental > Aquatic > Marine > Oceanic > Photic zone | place: Costa Rica: the Eastern Pacific... | reverse complement strand
GAGGAAAAAAATTAAAAATAAACGTTAACTTCAGCACCAAAATGAGTCGATCTCGTGCACTTGATTTGCACTGCTCACTTTCATCCGCCGAAGGTGGTATACATTGACCGCCCTATCCATTAATTCAGCCTAGTTCATTTTGATTCCAATTGTTCTCAAATAGCCCAGAAACAGGACTCAAATGTTAAAGTAGCGTTGAAGTAGAGTCCCTTTCCGCGACAGCTGACTTTTGACCCCTTGAAACTAAGTGTCCTGTCTTATCTGTTGAAGTCGAACTGCATTCGATATTGCGCATAAAACAACCCGAAAATCAGCAAAAACTGCTTTCCTAAAAAGGTATTCTAAATAGAAATAACAATACCCCTACAGCTCTACCGTACAATTCTCAAATTGGGAACCCCACTGTTATCTTGAATTTTATGGCTGCTCTCATCCAATATGTTTTTCAATTGGGCCATGTCCTTACTGATTTTCTTTTCCACCACCCTTGCATACTTTTGGGTCGTAGAAAGCTTGGTATGCCCCAAGAGCTTGGAAACGGTCTCTATGGGTACGTCGTTCATAAGGGTGATTGTTGTTGCAAAGGTATGTCTGGCCACATGGAACGTTAGGTGCTTATCAATATTTGCCCTTTGTGCAATGATCTTTAGGTATTGGTTCACCTTTTGATTTGAGTACACAGGAAGAACAATATCTTCATTTTTGGGAAAATCCGCATACTTCTCCAAGATTTTCTTGGCTTTGGTCAATAGGGGGACCTTGACTTCGGTCTTGGTCTTTTGGCGCTTTACATCGATCCATAGTTCCCCATCGATGCCGGATACGATACCGTTGGGTTTGAGAAGTTTGATCTCAATGTAGCTCAGTCCAGTATAGCATGCAAAAAGGAAAATATCGCGGACCAGTTCCATCCCCTTTTCCTCGAATTTCAATTGGCCCAGTGCCAAGATTTCCTCCTCTTCCAGAAAAGCACTGTCATAATCCTCCATTTTCACTTTATAGAGGTTGAAGGGATTCTTGGGGATGCAATCAAATTTATAGGCCATGGTCACCAATTTCTTGAACCGTAGCATATGTTTCATGATGCCATTGTTGTTCAATGTTTGGAACGACTTGATGGGTTCGCAGTTCCGCAGGAAGTTTTCAAATTCAATCAAAAAGGCATAGTCAATGGAGGCCAACCCAATATCGGGCACCCGATATTTTTTGGCAATGAAACGTTTCAGGTAGGTCTCTGTAGAAGAATAGTTCTTGACTGTCCCTTTGGCCAGTTTGGGCAACTCATAGGTTCGGTTATACTCCAAAAGGTCCAATAGGGTGAGCATCACCTTGTCCTTCCCCAGATATCTAAGCTTGATGGATTGTGCCGTTATAAAGTTGCTCTCCGCACAGAGTTGTCGATGGCATTCCAGTAATTTTGCCCGGACGTCGTCCAAATATTTGTTGACAACAACGGATTCACTGGCCCTATGGTCCATTTTTCCCAAAATAGGACACCATCGTTCTTCAAAAGTTGATCGATGGACACTGAGATCTGCATTTTTTCCTTTACATCTGATTCGGACATAAATTGGAAAACGTCCATCTTTTTTTCTTCCTGATTTTTTCAGCCAAAAACTGATACTGAAGGCGTTAGAGGTATTCATGTGTTCTCGCTTTAAGTTAAACTTTGGATTAAGCGAAAGTCAAATCACACGAAAAATCAATTACGGAAGTACAATTTAGGGAATTTTTCCCGACAAAAATAGGACACTCTATAGGACATCCTCATCGATGGTTTCAGATGGAAATAAAAAAAACCAGAAAAAATTAATTTTCTGGTTTTCAATTAATTAAGGTTTTACTTAGTGTCATAAAACCATGGTTCGTCGGGATGACTGGATTCGAACCAGCGACCACACGCACCCCATGCGTGTACGCTACCAGACTGCGCCACATCCCGAAAACGGATTGCAAAAATATAAATTTTACTGATATTACCTCGCCAATTCCCGAAATTAAAAAAGGAAAAAACAAGCCTTTGGAAATACTGTAAATCCCATAAGTACAATTCACAGGTTTGCTGCACTGAAAACAAGACCATACCAAGACTTATCTGTACAAGGTGAAATGCCCCACAAATCGTTGTTTCTCCCGGTCATTGGCATTGACCACGTACCAATAGTCACCCGTGGGCAAGGGTTTCCCCTCGTAGTTTCCATCCCATTTCTTCACTTGGTCCAAATGGGCCACTACCCTACCGTAGCGATCATAGATAATGACTTCAATGTTGGGGAAAAACTCACGATTCCCGGGATACCAGTAATCATTCAGGTTATCGCCATCCGGGGTAAAGAAATCCGGCATTTCCGGCATTCCCTCAAAGTCGAATGGCATTACCAAGTTTGCTACACATCCTCGTTCATCACGAACCATAATGTTGACATTGGCATCTACACTGATGTTAAAAGTGTTGGTTTCACCATACGATTCCCCTTGGAAGAAATATTCGTATCCGCCATAACCGCCCGTTGCCATGGCAGTCACCTCATTGGGACCTGTCTTAATTGCCTCCAAGGTCAGAGGTTCGTAGGCTTCAACTTCAAACTCCACAAAGGTTACACATCCATTTTGGTGATAAATGAATACAGTGTGCTCCCCTGCGGGAAGGTCGCCAAAAGTACGTTGCTCGGTAGCCAGGGAAATATCATCCACATCCAAGGCAAACAGTAATTGGGAAACTTGGGAATTATCCGAAATATTGATACGAACAGTGCTATTCGGGAAAATACCATCACAACCATACTCTACGACAGGTTCGGCTTCTATTTCAATCCCAATGGCTATATCTGCTACAACAGTGGTCTGACAGCCATTGGCGTCCCTAACAAAAATCACATAGGTCTCCCCTCCTTGGAGATGGTCGAAAAACAGACTGTCATTCTGGACAAAATCGGCATCATCGGCAGAATTCACGCTGGTAAAATACGGTGCAGTGCCCCCCGTTACATTCAAGGTCAAGGTACCATCGCCGTCCCCCAGACATACTTCCGGAGTGGTAGAGGCCACACTTGCCACCAATTCGGCCGGTTGGGTAATTTCCACCGTTCTGGTAATGGTACAGCCCAAGTCGTCCTGAATAATAATATCGTAGGTTCTTGGAGACAAATCGTTGAACGTTTTCCGATTCGGATTGCTGGGGTCATCCCCTTCAAAGAACTCACTCAATGTATCGGAAATGGAGTACCGAATAGCTCCCGTACCACCACTGGCCTCGATGATGATCTGTCCGTTGGCATCGCCGGCGCAGACCACGGGTACCGCTTCAAGATACTCTAATACCAAAGGTGGTTTGGGGTCTATTACTATGGGGTCGGATATGGCCTCACATCCGCCACTTTCTGCATATACATAATAGGTTCCGGGGTTCAACTCCCTAAAGATCCCTGAACTTTGTGCCGGACGTACCATGGTGGCAGGGGTCACTGGCAAGGTGTTGGAGTTTACCAAAGTATACATATAACTACCAATCCCCCCAAAGGCTTCGGAACGGATAATTCCGGTTGCCTCTCCTGCGCAATTGATGGTAGCGTTGGTCAAATCCAGTGCAATCACCAAAGGTGCAGCGGGGTCCAAGGAAATTTGGTTGGATTTTTCAAACGGACATCCGTTTGAATTCTGCACATCGTATTGGAATGGACCTGGGTCCACCGTAATGTCCTCGGCAATTACAACGCTGGTCATACCGGCACCAAAGGCCACAAATGGGTCCGATGTACCTGCCCTGCGGTAGAAATATTCCACCCCGGGTTCCGGATTGGTCACCGTGAGTTCCATTCTACCCAAATCCCCACATCCGGGTGGTTGCAACTCCACAAGCTCGGCGACTATGATTTCTGGGTCATCAATGGTAATAAGATCTGTGGTGAAACTACAGTTCCATCCATCAAAAATGGTAATTCTGTAGTCCCCGGCCGAAAGGTTGGCAAACGTTGGTGTGGTCTGCAATCCGCTATTGGTACCATCCGTAATCCTATTCAACTGATAGAGGTAATTTCCGGGGCCTTGTCCTCCAGACACCAAATCAGCTTGTATGATGGCATTGTTGTCATTGTTACAGGCCAGCCCCTGCACGATTTCTATGTTTGCGGTAATTCCAACGGGTGGTGGCAAAAAGATGTCCCGACCAGCCTCACAACCTCTTACATCCTTAACGTTTACGGTATAGGTGTCGGTGGATAGATTTTCAAAAACAGGGTTGGTGTTGGGATAATCCACCAAAACAGTCCCATCCGAAGCCACCAATTGATATTGGTACGTACCCCAACCGCCATCCCCGGTCGCCGTAATCTCACCCAAACCGGGAACATTACAGGTTACCGGTGAAGTTTCTATAGCATCAACAGTAAGTGCCCTGTCCGGGGAACGAACCGTAGTCACATTACTGATCACATCACAGAACGGTGAATCCAGAGCTTCAATACGTACCACCAAGTTTCCAGCAGGCACATTCGGAATCAACTCTGGTGAGTTGATAGGTGCATTGGTATCAAAACTACCGGTAACCCCTGTAGAAGTCTCCACTCCGGAGTTATCCCTCGTGAACACCTCGTAATTGTACTGTCCGCTATAGTTGTTGATTTCCAAGCTGATGACCCCATCACTTCCATTAAAACACATCACTGGTTGCACTTCGGCAATCACCGCCTCAATGGTATTGTATTCCGGCATGTTGACCGTGGCCGTTAGATAGGTACATCCTCCACTACCCACATCGGTCACCGCAAAAATGTAGTCCCCTGGGGTGGCAATATCCCAGGTAACACGGTCTGAACCCCCTGAACTTCTTGCAGGTTCAGAACCCAAAGGAAGAATTTCCACCTCATAGTTTCCAGGCCCCTCATTGATGATAATATCAATGGTGCCCGGATTGACCCCTGTGCCCGAAGCGTCACAGGTAATCTGATTTATATTGTAGCTAAACGTGATGTCCGTGGGGCTGTTGATGGTAACCGATGATGTGTCCTCACAGCCATTCTGGTCCCTAACGGTGAGGGTTATGGTCTGATTGGTACCATTGTCAATCACCTCAAAAGTGTTACCCGTCTGAAAATTGGTGCCATCAAACTGGGGCGTACCATCATTCATGCTATACGTATATGGTCCAGTTCCTGTACTCGTTCCCGTGCCATCGCCATTGGTATCCGTAAAGATCGTGATGGTGGCCGTACTGAACTGATTGCTCGATGGGTTACAGCTGAATTCGGTATGGATGGCATTGGACTGCAGCAAAGAGGGCTCATCAATGATGATGTTGCCCGATCTATCGGTACAACCTCTATCCGACACCACCTCAACCTGGTAAGTGTTGGGTTGAAGATCATCAAAAACCGGTGAACCTTGAGGTCCTGCAATCACGGTTGAACCCGACCCTAAATACAGCACATAGTTTAAAGGAGTGTCCGTATCACTTCCCGGTTGCAACTCCACCGAAATGGTACCATTATCGGCTCCATTACAGGTAACATCACTGCTTGGCGTGGCCGTGATCACCGGAGAGTTTACGGTACTCACATTGACTATGGCTTCATCGGAACAAAGAGGAGTGGTATTGGAGCTCAAATCGGTCACCAAAATATTGTAATCTCCGGGCAAAACACTGTTGAACACATTGGTATATTGTGGCGAACCGATATTGGCCAAAGTTCCCGCGTCCCGCAATTGATACTCAAAATTACCACTACCACCCGTAGTGTTCACGGTAATGACCCCATCCCCGGCATTACAAGTGGGGAATGAAGTGGCATCGGCGGAGATGGCAAAGAAATCGAACACCTCTGCCGTAACCGTATTGGTACAGCCATTGCCGTCCCGTACAGTAATCAAATAGGTTCCAGGATTGGGCACGGTAAAAGTGGTTCCTGTTTGGAATCCACTTCCTATGTCATATTGAAATGTATTCTCCGGTTCAGGTCCAGAAGTCAACGGGGACACCATATGAATCTGATACCCACTGGTGGCCGTACATTGGTTGACCACATCTATGACTGGAGTAGGCACCCCAGCTTCTTGGGTAACGGTTAATGTGGTAAATGCGGTACACCCACTGGCATCCTGCACATAAAAATCGTAATCTGAAGGGTAGGGTCCCGCTATCTCAAAAGTAGTTTCCGGGGAAAAAACGGTAGGTTCAGCCGCTCCCGTGGGCACATAGGCATAATTGAACGGCCCTGTACCACCAAAACCACGAACCGTGACCAATGCACCCGCATTACAGGTCGCCTCCACAAAGTTATCGATGGCAATGGATGGGGAACTAAAGCCAATAAAGACCAAGGTACTTCCACTACATCCTGTATCGGTATCGTTGACGATAATCTGATAGTTACCAGGTGTCAGTCCTGTAAACGTATCCGTAAAAGGGAGTGATTCATTGGTAAAGGATGTTGGTCCTGACAGTGTAGCTCCCGTATCTGTATTTTGCAGGGCAACCGTAAAGTTCGCAGGATTGTTTGGCAATCCAGAAACCTCATAGGTAATGGTTCCGCTTCCCGATACATCGCAAGAGGCCGAAGTGGTCGTTGCAGTGACCGTAACAGTACTTGGTGCGGTAATAGGTTCTATTTCCTCAATATAAATACATCCCAAGGCATCCATCACTTCCACAAAATAGGTAACCCCAAAAGTTACTTCTGCTGAGAAATCGTGAATATCCACCCCATTGACATTGGCCGGCACAAAGGCACCTCCGCCCACAAGTCTAAATTGGTATGGTGCCGTACCTCCAACCGCCTGTACCCTGTATGAAAGAAAAGGGTCGGTACAGTTTAGTGGAGCAGCGTCCAAAGGAATCAGATCCAAGCTGTTTTGGTCAAGGACCACCTCATCACGGTCCTCACAACCCTGTGCATCCGTGGTAACGATGGTGTAATTTCCAGCAGGAAGGTTGGGGAAATTTACGGTGGTACTTGCCGTACTCATGGAAGAGGCCACCAAATTCCCGGCCACATCCAATAGGACATAATCAAACGGGGCAACTCCATTGTTGATCGTTGTGGAAATGGACCCGTTCACGGATCCTGATGAACACACCGGGTCTGTAGGGGTCACTGTGGCATCCAAAGGGGAGCTGGCCCCAATGGTGACATCATAGGCTGGGCTTACACAGCCCCTACTATCTCGAATGACAAATCCACCATGGGTTCCCGGGCCATATCCCGAGAAAATATTTTGTGTGCTAAAAGTAGCCCCATTATCATTACTGAACTCATATGGGGGAATCCCTTGGCTCGTATCCGGAATGAGCTCTACAATGCCACTGGTATTGTCACCACATTGGGTATCCGTACCCACTACCGAACCTGCGATGGTCTCCGGTGGAGAGATGGTCACTATATTGGTTTCGTTGGTACAGCCTTGGGCATCCGTAATCAAAAACTGGAATGTGGTATCCGAAATGATAGATCCATCATTGGGAATATTGTACACAAATGAGTTTCCTGTGATGTTGTTATTATCCGAAGTATACGGGGCTCCATTGATACTTACTTCATAAATATCATAATTTCCACCCGAAGTATATCCATTGCTGATGTTCACCTGAATTTGGGCAGGTGGTCCGGCACAATCCAACTCCTGGATGGTGGTGGCATTGGCGATTACCTGGGGCTCAATGGTCGCTGTGACTGTATCCCTACAATCGTTGCTGTCCATAACCTCGATGGTGTAGGTGCCCGGGGTAAGCCCAGAAAAACTATTGCTTCCGCCCCATGTCCCTCCATTGATTCGATATTGATAGGGAGCAACGCCCAAGGTGGCATTCACCACCAAAGTGGCCGCGGTAAAATTATCGTAACAAAAATCTGAAGCAGCCGTATCCAAAGTCAAGGTGGGTGCTTCCAATTGGGTCAAGGTAAAGCTATCCGTCACCGTACAGCCATTGGCATCGGTTACGCTTACCTGATAGGTACCGTCTTGGGAAAGATTGGAGAAAGTGCTTCCATTTTTTGGACCTCTGGTGGACCCATCAGGCTGGGTAAGGGTATAACGATTACCACCCCATCCCCCAACGGTATTGATTCGAACAGCTCCGATGTTTCCATTTTGACAGCTCATATCGGTAACATCCAAACTGGAAATGGCAAAGGCTGTTGAAGGTTCCTCTATAACCAAAGTGGCGGTATCGGTACAGTTGGTCTCTTCATCGGTCACGGAAATGACATAACTACCCGCCGCCAACCCTGTTACAGGTATAATACTTCCATTCTGACCGGTAAAAACCGTTCCGCCATCAATACTATAACTATAAGTGGTGTTGAAACCATCTACCAAGAACCGACCTTCCCCATCGGAATCCCCAACACAGGTGACCACTTTGGTCTGTTGGGCGGTTACCCCAATGGAACTGATATCGGTAATGGCATAGTTCTCGTCATAGGAACACCCTTCATTATCGGTCACCCTAAAGGTGTAGGTACCCAATCCTAGTCCGGTAAAGGTGTCATTGTTCCCATTATTGACCACACTCGCAGCCGGGGCAATAATCTCATATGTATACGGTCCAGTTCCCCCGGTAACCGTAAGTTGTAGGGAAGCTGTAGTGGTGATACAATCCAAACTGGAAATGGCAAAATCCAGATTGGTGGGTTTGTCCAAAGCATTGAAAACAATATCCGGCAGTGTTTGAACGCATCCATTGGCATCCCGTACCAATGGGGTATAGGTCCCCACTCCTAAATTGGGAAAGACCGTATTTGTGCTGAACCCGGCCCCTACGCTGTATTCATAAGGTGCTGTTCCTCCAGAAACCCCAGAAATGGTAATTTGCCCCCCATTTTCATTGGAGCAGGTAGGAACCGTATTGGGTGTAGCCGTTGCCACAATGGTCGAAGGCGTTCCAATGGTAGCCACTTGTGGTGTTGTGGTACAGGTAAAGGAGTCCTGTTCGTATCGCAAAACCACATCGTAGTTGCCTGGGGCCAAATTGGAGAATACGTTACTTATTTGAAAGGTAGCCCCATTATTGATGCTATATTCAATTTCATATCCAAATCCATTGGTGACATTGATGGTAACCCTACCATCATTGGCGCCGCCACAATTGGCATCTTCCTCGGTGATGTTAAAAATTGGCGGTGGAATATCGGGAACATCCACAGAGGCGCTCCGCTGGCATCCATTGGCATCTTCCACCAAAACATTGTAAGTGCCCGGTGTAGATACTGAAAAACTGGTAGAACCGGCATAGGTGGAACCAAAAGGGGCCCCATCCACACTGAAACGGTAGGGAGCGGTTCCTCCTGAAGTGGTCAAGTTTACATTTACCGAAGTGGCCCCACAGCCAAAACTATCGGAGGCCGTGGCAGATACTGCCAAGGGGCTTATACCGTTTCCTATGGTGATGGCATCCCCGTTGATATCTGTTGTGATGGTCTCAGAACAATTATTGGTCTCTACCCGGATGCTGTAGGTGCCTGGACTGACATTGGCAAATGTATAGGTATCGGCCCCATTGGGCCCAAACGTATCCACGGTAACCCCGTTCTTCACCAATCGATAGGTATAAAACCCCGGAACACCGGATACTTGTACATCTATACTTCCCAACTCCCCACTACAAAGAATGTCATTGGCGGTCACATCCACTGTAATGTCCAAATCGTTGACAGTAACACTGTTTGATGGAAAAACACAGGCACTGGCCGAAACATTTTTCAAACGTACATATACCCTGTAACTTCCTGATGCGGTAATATCGAAGAAGGGTGCATCTTGGTAAGGCCCTGCCGGACTGTTCAAACTGTATTCATATCCCGCAGGAACATTGGTCACCTCTACCCTACCCGGATTGCCACATACAATATCCTCCTTGATCAATTGTGGGTCCAAGGGATTTAAGGTCGATTTAAAATAATAGTATTGACCAGAGCCCACCCGTACCCTGAACTCTCCTGCCGTGGAAAGATCATAGGTAGGGTCTATTCCCACCGTATTCCATGTACAGGCCCCATTTATGGTAGGACAGTCATCCACCACCGTTGGCGCACAGGTATTGGGGTCCAATTTTTGCCATTGATAGCTGCCTCCCGATTGACTCAAGGTAAGCGTCCTGACGTCACTGGTTCCGCATAGGAAAAACTTGGCAAGAGTACTTCCATCGTTGGGACAGACCACTTCTTGATTGGCCCCTTGGATAATGGTAGCGAACATACTTGCACTGGCAAAGGAATGGGATATATCCAGTTTGGACTCAGAGGCCTCAACAGTATGCACTGAAGTCCCTTCTTCCATCTTGGATTCAGAAACCTTGGATACAATATGGGTGAGCATCTTTTTGACTTCCGTCTTGGCTAATACCGTGGAACAAAAAATGGATATGGATACCACCAACACGGCATATAGCAGATGCCTTGTCTTTTGAGGGAGCATAGGTTAAGTCTTGTTAGGACAGAATATTCAGATTTGGGACCTTAATATTCTAAATCGTAGTTATCTATACTTATAAAATTCTCTTTATCTTTTCAGCAATCAACTACTAAAAAGTAGTCGTTCATCTATAAAATCTATTATTTCAACGTAAAACTATGAAAAAAAGTGTGGTGTTTCTGTATTTTTTCGTTGTACTGCTCGGTACATCTTGCGCCCAAGTCCCCGATAAGGGCATTCATTTTCCAAAAACCATTGATTTTACTGTAGAACCCGTCATTACCGGTATTCAAAACCCATGGGGTATGGCTTTTCTTCCCAATACAGGTATTTTGGTGACCGAAAAATCAGGGGAACTGATTCTTCACAACAATGGAAAAACAACGAAAATCGGGAATATCCCAAAAGATATCTATGCGCGTGGACAGGGCGGGTTGATGGATATAGAACTACATCCCAATTACAAAGAAAATGGGTGGATCTACTTCTCCTATGCTTCCAGTGCAGGGGACCAGAAAGGAGGGAATACGGCCATTTTCAGGGCTAAACTTTCCAAAAACAAACTTGCACAGACCCAGCTTCTTTACAAAGCCGAGCCCAACTCCACCAAAGGACACCACTTTGGTTCCCGCTTGGAGTTTGATACAGATGGGTATTTGTATTTTTCCATTGGAGACCGTGGGGACAGGGACATAAACCCCCAAGACATTACTAGGGATTGTGGTAAGATATACCGAATACATGACGATGGCCGTATCCCCAAAGACAATCCGTTTGTTGGAAAAACCGGCGCAAAAACTGCTATTTACAGCTATGGACATCGAAATCCCCAAGGATTGACCCTTCATCCCGAAACGGGAGAATTGTGGGAGCACGAGCATGGTCCAAGGGGTGGGGACGAAATCAATATCATCCAAAAAGGGAAAAACTACGGATGGCCCGTCATTACATTCGGCATCAACTATAGCGGCACAAAGATTACGGATGAAACCTCGAGACCCGGCATGCAACAACCTATATACCAATGGACCCCTTCCATTGGTCCGTCCGGAATGACCTTCGTTTCTTCCAGCAAATACCCCAAATGGAAAGGGAATTTATTGGCCGGTTCCCTATCCTTCCAATATTTGGAACGCTTGGTCATTGAAAATGGCAAGGTCACCTACCGTGAAAAATTATTGGACGGCATGGGAAGAATCCGAAACGTAAGGCAGGCTCCAGACGGATTTATTTATGTGGGCATAGAAGGCAAGGGGGTCTATAAATTGGTCCCCAAGTCTTGATAGACAGACTTATTTTAGTGCGTCAATCGCAGCCTTAACGGAACCGTATTGCTTTAGGGCCTTTTGAGCCTCCTCATATTCCAGTCCCAGTTCTTCCATGACATAGCGGGTACCACGGTCTACCAATTTGATGTTGCTTAACTGCATGTTCACCATTTTGTTTCCCTTCACCCGTCCCACACGGATCATAACTGCAGTGGAAATCATATTGAGCACCAATTTTTGACTGGTCCCACTTTTCATTCGGGTACTTCCAGTCAAGAATTCCGGTCCTACATTGATTTCAATGGCAATATCGCTTTCGGTTGCCAAAGGTGATCCAGGATTATTGGTGATGCCCGCAGTAAGGATACCATGCTTCTTGGCATCGGCAATACCTCCCAAAACATAAGGTGTGGTCCCGGATGCGGCTATGCCTACAAGGACATCATTTTCATTGATGTTGTGTTCCATCAAATCTTTCCAGGCCTGCTCCCTGTCATCTTCGGCCAACTCTACCGACTTGCGGATGGCAACGTCCCCACCAGCCATCAACCCAACTACCCTGGTATGGGGCATTCCAAAGGTTGGAGGAATTTCAGAGGCGTCCAGAATACCCAATCGCCCGCTGGTACCGGCTCCGATATAGAACAAGCGCCCTCCCTTTTTGAAACGGGGGGCAATCTCATCCACCAGTTGTGCTACTTTGGGCAATACCGCTTCCACGGCATGGGCCACTTTTTTGTCTTCATTGTTGATGTTGGTCACAATATCCAAGGCATCCATTTGGTCCAATTGGTCATAAAGTGACGGTTGTTCAGTGATTTTGATGTGTTTTTCCACTTGGTTACAATAATTGTATGTTCATATTCTTAAATGCATTGAGTTTAACATCCCATGGTTCCAGTTCGGTGATCAATACATCAATCTCTTCAACGTCACATATCTTAAAACGTTGCAGCGAACCGATCTTTTCGGATATACATGGGGATACCACTTTTCGGGAACTATGGATCATAGCCTTTTTCATTTGCACAATTTCCCAATCGAACTCCGTGAGCCCCTCAACCGGGTGCAAGGAATTGGTCCCCAAAAAACAGATGTCCACCTTGATTTCAGAAAGCATATTGATGGCACTGCCCCCAATGGCAATCTGGGAGTCTTTGGACATTCGCCCCCCTATAAAAATAACTTCAATATTGCTCTTGGTCAACAATTGCACGGCAATGGGCAAACTGGGTGTAAAACAGGTCAGTTTAAATTTCGAGGGCAAACGCTTGGCCAACTCCAAATTAGTGGTTCCACCACTCAATAAAATTACCTGGCCCTCCTTGATCAAGGAAAGACATTTTTCCGCAATCCGGGATTTCTCCTCCAGCGAGTAAATGGTTTTCCCAATAGGATTATAATTGTTGAAGCCCAATGAAATGGCTCCACCATGTACCTTTTTCAGCAACTTGGAATTATGGAGCTCCTTAATGTCCCTTCGCACCGTATCTACCGAAACATCCAACAAATTGGCAATATCGGTCAACAATACCCTATTATGGATGCCCACTTCATTGAGAATAAATCGATGCCGCTCTTCTTTTAGCATATGGAGGGTAAAGTTAAATAAATCCTAAAAAGATTGCTTATTACAGCAATATATTGCAAAAATAAGCAGATATTCGGATAATATCGATTAAAATTGCTTTTACTTGCAATATTTTGCTGTTTTTACATATATTTGGAAGTAGAATTTCGATTTTTTGCAAGAGTGCTAAAGACTTTTATTTATTCATTCATTATTCCTAGAAAAGAATTCTTAATGATTAAAATCAATGAAGCCCTTGGGATTTTGGCAAACCATCAAATTCGCCACGGAAAATATAGCTCCACCCAAAGCCATTGACCGTGAACTAACTAAATACTATTAACTCTTAATTAAACTACTCAGATTTATGGGAAAACTTCATGATTACTTAGGAAAAATGAGGTTCCGATTGGCTTTACTGGCCCTTTTGGCAACAACGTTGAGCGCGTTTGGCCAAAGTCAGTATACCTTGACGGGGACCGTAACTGAAAGCGGCACTGGACTTCCAGTGGTAGGCGCATCAGTATTTATTGAAAACACATCGTTCGGTACCGTTACCGATTTTGATGGAAACTACAGCTTTACAGCTTCATTGGAATCCGGATCACACAGCCTATCCTTCAGTTCGTTGGGCTTTTCATCCCAAAAGATAGCCATTGATGCCGGTGGCAACCTTACCATTACCACAGATGCTGTCCTTGCAGAGGATTTATTGAGCTTGGATGAGGTGGTCGTGACCGGTACTGGTGCCGGAGCCAACAAAAGAGCCTTGGGGAACGCCATTTCTTCCGTAAAATCAGAAGACTTGGTAGACAATGGGGCCACGCAAATCGACCAGGCCATTGCCGGTAAGATCACAGGGGCCTTGGTACAGCAGAACTCTGGTGACCCTGCAGGGGGTATCAGCATCCGTTTACGGGGACCCAGTACCATTTCCGGCAATTCGGACCCTCTTTATATTGTGGATGGTATCATCATCAGCAACTCCAGTAATGAACTCGTAGATTTAGGGGGGAATACCCAGAACCGTTTGGCGGATATCAATCCTAACGATATTGAGAAAATAGAAATCATCAAAGGTGCCGCTGCTGCTGCCATTTATGGTTCCAGGGCGAGTAACGGGGTAGTTCAGATCTTTACCAAACAAGGAAGAAGTGGGGAACCCAAGTTTTCCTTCATGACCAATACGCGTATCAACGAGCTACGCAAGGAAATCGATTACAATACCGTGCCTTTGGCGTGGACCGCTCCAACCGACCGTTCCGACCTGAACACGGTTGCTGCAGATCGATATAATCTTCAAGATGAAATCTTTGAGTCTGGCTTTGGCGTGGAAAACTACCTTTCCATGACCGGAGGTACCGAAAAAACCTCCTATTACCTTTCCGCTTCCCATTTGAGCAACGATGGGATTGTGAAAAACACCAACTTCAAACGATATGGGTTCAAGGCCAACCTTACCCAACAAGCCTTTGATTGGTTAAAGGTCACCGGTGGTTTCAATTATGTGCGAAGTGTAAGTAAGGATGTGCCCAATGGAGGAATCAACAATGCCTATGGCGCCATCACCGGATTTGTTTTCAGTGACAACTCGGTAAACCCGGCTCCGGATGAATCAGGCGTGTATCCGGTAACCTCTCTATTGGTTCCCAGGACCAACCCTGCTGAGGCCGTTGCCCGATTCGATTTCGGTCAGAAGACCAATCGTTTCATCACCAGCGTTGCCTTGGATGCCAACTTTACGGATAATCTGAGCGCCAAGTACACCTTGGGTATGGATTATTACAACCAATCCGCCACAGCCTACATCCCCATCAACAATACATCACCTAATGCCGATGGATATGCAAGACGGTCGGATTTGAACAGCTTTCAGTACAACTCGGATTTGAACCTTACCTATAAAGCCGATATTACCGATGCCATCGCATCCACTTCAACCGTTGGGGGATCATGGCAATATGAAGAGCGTGACAGGGTAGGCATCAATGCCACAGGACTTCCTCCTGTTGTGGAGACCGCTACCGGAGGTAGTATTTTGGAGCAAGGCGAAACACGTTCCCAAATATCCTATTGGGGTGCCTTTTTCCAACAATCCTTCTCGTTCAATGACAAAATTTACGTCAACGGAGCCGTTCGTATGGATGGCGCATCAACATTCGGTGAAGACGAAAGAAATCAGTTGTACTTCAAAGCCAGTGGTTCTTATGTGGTTTCCGACGAAGACTTTTGGAAAAGTACCTTCGGTGGAGCCTTCAACCTGTTCAAGCTAAGAGCTTCTTGGGGACAAGCAGGTAACTTGACCGCCTTGGGTGCCTTTGATAGATTTTCAGTCTACAATCCCGATGCCTTGACCGGTTCGGTGAGTTTGATTCCTTCCACCGCCCAAGGTAACGAAGACCTTAAACCAGAACGTCAAGATGAGATTGAAATCGGTTTTGATGCTGGATTGTTGAACAGCCGATTGGGTATTGAGTTCTCCTATTACAAACAAAAAGTGACCGATCTATTACTTCCAAGAGTTTTGGCTCCTTCCAGTGGATTCGGTTCTCGTTTTGAAAATGTGGGGAATTTGGAAAATACCGGTGTTGAGATCCTGTTGCGTGGAGCTCCTATAAAAACCCAAGACTTTAGCTGGGACGTTACCGCCACCTTCTCCAAGAACAAGAACGAGGTGACCAACGTTGCCGGAGGTGGAAGACTGGCCTTGGCTGGAAGTTTCTCAACCAACTATGTTATTGAAGGAGAACCCTTGGGTGTGTTCTACAGACAGTTTTACGCCAGAAACGAAGATGGTTCCATTGCATTGGATGCCGATGGGTATCCTTACAGAGGTACTACCGAAGATGGTGAATCCTCAAAAGTATTGGGCGATCCCAACCCAGATTGGTTTGGTTCTTTCATCAACGAATTCTCTTATAAGAACTTTGGACTTCGCGTACAGTTCGATGCCGTTCAGGGATACGATGTCTTCAACTGGAACCGCAGATTATTGGACAACGTGATCTTTGGTGGTGGTGCCCAAGTAGGGCAAGAACTATTGGGCAATTTGCCTAAAGGATATGGAAGTGCACAGGCCAACATCTTCGAGGAGTTTGTAGAGGATGGTTCTTTTGTAAAACTACGGGAAGTGGCCTTGAGCTATGACTTTAAGCCCAAATGGGAGTGCATAGACAACGTGAAAATAAGTTTGGTGGGAAGAAACCTGATTTCTTGGGACGACTACTCCGGATGGGATCCAGAAGTAAGTGCCGCCGGACAGAGCAACGGAGTACGTGGATTTGATTTTGCCACCGTGCCTATTCCAAGAACCTATCAACTAGGCTTTAACGTTAGTTTCTAATCCAATAAAAAATTGATGATGAAAATATATAGATATACAAAACTAAAACTGATGTTATTGCTTGCCTCCGTGGTGGCGATCACATCATGTGAAACCGATTTTGACAATCCGAATGCCGCAACGGACGACCAAGTATTCTCCTCAAGGGAGGGTATCTTGGCTGCGACCATAGGGATGCAACAACTCTATTCCACGACCGGTTTGCGATGGATCGTAGAAACCCCAGCGATTACCGCTAGGGAGGGAGGTATTACCACCACTTTCCAAAACATGATCGAGCTGGAAGACGGAGGGGACATTCCCAATTCCAACTCCAATGTGGTCGGACTTTGGTCCACCATGCTTCGTGTGGTCGGTATCGCAGAGGATATAGCTGAAAATGCAGCAAACGTGGATATTGATGCAGGAACCCAAAGCGGATTGATTGCCTATGCCAAGCTCTACCAGGCCATGAGCATAGGGGCTTTGGCACAAAGCTACGAACAGGTAATTGTGGCCACTTCGGAAGATAACCCTCCTTTCGTTTCAAGGACCGAAGGTTTCAATACTGCCATCACGCTATTGACCGAGGCCAAAGCAGCCATTGCTGCCAATCCCATATCTGGAGAGTTTCAATCTGAGATCTTGAGAGGGGATATCGATTTGGCCAATACCATTGATGCCATGCTGGCAAGGTTCAACCTTTATGCGGGCAATTATGAAGCCGCCATCAGTGCCGCTTCTGCTGTGGATCAAACCTCGGCCTCTGTATTTACGTACGATTCACAAAACCTGAATCCTATCTGGAGCAGGGTGTATCAGAACAGTGCGCCTAACTTTAAACCTAGGGACAACTTTGGTTTGCCAGATTCGTTTACGTTCGATGCCAATGATGGTCGGTTTGATTTCTATCTTATCGCTTTGGACGAGTTGAACCAAAACCAATTGCCCATTGAGGACTTGGCTGGTTTCTTTGATGGAGATACTGAATCCATTCCGGTTTATCTTCCCGATGAGATGAATTTGATCATTGCCGAGGCAAATCTAAGAAAGAGCACACCCGATACCGGCGCAGCAGTTACCGCATTGAACGAGGTCTTGACCGACACCGATGACGTGTTTGGCGTAAACGCCAATGTTGCCGCTTATGCGGGGGACACCACTGTGGACGCCCTTTTGGACGAAGTTTATAAAAACAGACGTGCAGAATTGTTCTTGACTGGTTCTAGCTTGGAGGATAGCAGAAGGTTCGGAAGACCCCAACCCTCTCCAACGGTACAGAACTTTGACGAGGAACGCAACAGGAATTTTTATCCTTATCCGAACACGGAAAGGGACAACAATACCAATACACCGGCCGACCCGTCAATTTAATCAAAGTAAATTATTTGAGTTGTTAGTTGTTTTAATTTAATCCAAGTGAAAAGGCCTACATTTAGCGCATCGTAGGCCTTTTTTTATTCTTATGAAGCGTATATTATACATACTTCCCGTTATTTTTTGTTTATCCTGTGCCGTGACCAAAGCCCCAAAAGAAGAGTTTAGGGGAGTTTGGATCGCCACTGTGGCCAATATTGATTGGCCCAAGAATCCCAAGGACCATATTGAGAAAAAGAAAAAGGATTTCATTGAAATACTGGATTTTTACCAAGACTTGAACTTCAACGCCGCCATTGTCCAGATCCGTACCGCAGGGGATGCCCTGTACGATTCGGATTTTGCACCATGGTCCGAGTACCTCACCGGAAAAGAAGGTGAAGCTCCCGAAGGATTTTCCAATCCTTTGCAATGGATGATAGCGGAAACCCATAAAAGGGGCATGGAGTTCCATGCATGGCTCAATCCGTATAGAGCCACAATCGATTTGGACACCACCTCCCTTTCCAAACAACATGACTTCTATCAGAACCCGGACTGGATGGTAAAATATGGAAAAAAGTACTACTACAACCCTGGTTTGCCCGAAGTTCGACAGAAATTCAGCAAAATCATCGAAGAATTGGTCACCGGTTATGAGGTGGATGCCATCCACTTCGATGATTACTTCTATCCCTACAAGGTCAAAGGAGAAGCTTTTAAGGATTCCACCACTTTTGCCACCTATGGATTACCCGGTCAAAACATAGAGGACTGGCGCCGCAGCAATGTGGATTCCTTGGTGAAAGATGTACATTATACCATAAAAAAGAACAAGCCATGGGTACAATTTGGAATCAGTCCCTTTGGTGTATGGAAAAACAAGAGTACAGACCCCAAAGGTTCCGATACCCAAGCAGGACAGACCACCTATGAGGATTTGTATGCCGACCCCCTACTCTGGGTGGAAAAAGGTTGGCTTGATTATCTGGCTCCACAGGTGTACTGGAGCATGGATTACCCGGTTGCCTCCCATAAAAAAATCACTACATGGTGGGCCAACACCACTCCCAATACCCACCTTTATATTGGAAACGGCACCTACAAAATAAAGAACAACCCGGACAAAGCCTGGAAACGAAACAACGAAATCCCCAAACAATTGGCCTTTGGTAGGCATCAGAGCAATATCAACGGAAACATCTTTTTCAGTGCAAAATCCCTAATTGGACAACATGAAAAGGTCACCCAAAAACTTCAGGAAAAATTTTATAAGCTTCCGGCGCAAAATCCCGGTCCGCTGAACCACATCAAAAGGACAGTTGCGATTCCCGCAGTTGAATCCGTACAAAAACATGGCAATCAACTAAAAATTTGTGTTTCGCACGGTGATTCCATTCCAAGATTTATCCTTCTTTACGAATTGGACCCAAAGACCAAGGAACCAAAGACACTTATTGGAACAGCGTATCTTTCCGAAAGTCAGGATTTGGGTTGTGTTCAAATTGAGTACAAAGGAAAATATAGCAAAAAGAACATGGGCTTGGTGATTCGTGATGCTTATGGCAATGAAAGCCAAACCCAACCCTTGGAACAAAATCCAGTGGATTAGAAAACATAAGAAAAAACAATAAAATGGATGTAGCAAAAAAGGACAAAAACGCATGGCTCTGGGTTCCCTTTCTCTATTTCACCCAAGGTATCCCTTACGTATTGGTGGTAACCGTTTCCGTTATCATGTACAAACGTTTGGGCATTGGAAATGCAGAAATTGGACTCTACACCAGCTGGCTCTATCTCCCGTGGGTCTTAAAACCGCTTTGGAGTCCCTTTGTGGAATTGAATGGCACCAAGCGCAAATGGTTCTTGGTCATGCAGCTGATCATGTCCTTGGCCTTTTTGGGCATTGGTCTCTTTTTGCCTTCCAACGCATTTTTCACCATTACTTTGGCCTTTTTCTGGATGGCAGCCTTTGCCTCCGCCACCAATGACATCGCTTCCGATGGTTACTATATGATCGGGCTTTCACAAAAAAAGCAGTCCTTTTTTATTGGTATGCGGAGTACCTTTTACCGATTGGCCATGGTCACCGGACAAGGACTATTGGTAATTGTTGCTGGTTTTTTGGAGCATAAATACGGAGATAACACCAAAGCGTGGTCCTTGACCATGATCGGTGCTGCGGTATTAATGTTGATCCTGACCGCGACCAACTTTATGGCTGCACCAAAATTCGAAGCGCCACCTACCAAAGATTCTGAAAAGCCCACTAGCTTTTTGGAGGTATTTGCATCCTTCTTTAGAAAAAAACACATTGGAATTTCCCTTTTGTTTGTCCTTAGCTATCGCTTGGGCGAATCGCAATTGGTTAAAATGGCATCGCCTTTTCTCTTGGACAAATTGGAAGTCGGGGGACTTAGTTATTCCACCGAAGCCGTAGGCACCATTTATGGTACGGTTGGGGTCATTATGCTATCTCTAGGTGGAATCATCGGCGGAATCCTTATCTCAAGGGATGGATTAAAAAAATGGATGTTTCCCATGCTTTTATCCCTAAACCTGCCCAACATTCTTTATGCCATTTTGGCCATCACCCACACCACCAGCATTTATGCCGTAGTGGGCACCGTAGTGGTAGAACAGTTTGGATATGGATTTGGATTTGCTGCATTTCTGGTCTTTCTCATTTATGTGGCCGAAGGCGCTTCAAAAACATCGCATTATGCCATTGCGACCGGCTTCATGGCCTTGGGCATGATGCTCCCCGGTATGTTGAGTGGATACATCCAGGAATGGTTGGGATACGATGGTTTCTTTGTATGGGTAGTGATTGCCGCCATTCCAGCGTTCCTCCTACTCCGATTTATTGAATATCCTGCCGATTACGGCAAAAAGACAAGCGAATTAGATGCATAAAAAAATACTTCCATATACCTCGGCCCAAAAAGACCTATCCTTACGGCAAAAGGTCGGACAATTGTTCATGCCCGCCGTTTTTATCAATGATACGGAAGAAGAGGTGGCCAAAATGGAGCGATTGATTCAAGATCACCATGTAGGAGCCCTTTGCTTCTTTCATAGTAGGGCCAGTGCGGCCACCAATTTTGAAGGCAAAAAGAAAGTCGTCCACAATGAGAAAAGTTATGATCGGCTAAAAACCCTCATTGAACGCTATCAAAATGCGGCACAACAGCCTCTGTTGATCGCCATTGATGCTGAATGGGGCTTGGCCATGCGCATTGAAAATACTCCTCAATACCCGTATGCCATCACCTTGGGGGCCCTGACCAACAACTTGGACCTCATAGAACAGGTTGGCCAGCACATTGGTCTGGATTGTAGGGAAGCGGGCATTCATTGGAATTTATCCCCTGTAGTGGATATCAACAGTAATCCTGAGAACCCTGTGATCGGTTACCGATCGTTCGGAGACAGCAAGGACGAGGTGCTTTCCAAAGCTAGGGCATACCTAAAAGGTATGGCGAGTTCCGGAACATTGAACTCAATAAAACATTTCCCAGGGCATGGCGATACCGCCACCGATTCCCATTTGGGACTTCCCGTAATCGACAAATCCTTGGAAGAACTCCAAGAAAATGAATTGTACCCTTTTCACCAACTGATACAAAACGGAGTGGACTCCGTCATGGTGGGGCATTTACTGCTTCCACAACTGGACAGCGAGGAACCTTCCACGACTTCATCAAAGATTATCACAGATTTGCTACGCAATACACTGGGGTTTGATGGAGTGGTCATCTCCGATGCCCTGAACATGCATGCCGTTTCCCAAAGATATCCCGAAAAGGGCAAGTTGGAGGCAACCGCATTTGCCGCGGGAATGGATATGTTATGTTTTAGCGAAAATGTGGCTGAAGGCATTACCGAAATCCTGAATACCGCTACCGAAGCAGAAATTGAGCAAAGCTTCAAACGCATTTGGCAGCTCAAGGAGAAGGCATTTTCCCATTCAAAAGATAGTTTTCCGTCCCAAAAACCTTCAGAGCTAAATCGATTATTGGCGCAAAATACCCTTACCGAGCTGTACAGCGATATTGAAGAGGTTTCCAAAATCAAGAGTGGTGAATTTCTCAACCTATCGGTGAACAATAGCGGCCATAATGGGTTTTCCGTAAAAATTGAGGAGGAACTCGGCCAGAAACAATGGGATTTGGCAAAAGACAAAGCAACCCTTGAAACATTGTTGGAGAAGCATCAAAATATGGTGCTATCCATCTTTCCCCCTGCCGTAAAGCCAAAAAACAATTTTGGTTTTGAGAATGAGGTGTTGGAGTTCATCAAATACCTCATCGCACAGAAAAATGTACTCATCTATCTTTTTGGAAATCCATATGCCTTGGATATCATGGGACTGTCACCTACATCAAATGCGGTTGTAGTGTATCAGGGTTTCCCGGAATTTCAAGAAGAGGCCTTCCAACATTTCATTGGAAAGTTGATGGCCAGCGGAAAACTACCCGTTCAACTTAAAACCTTTCAGCCATGAAAACCGACATCATTTCCTCATGGGAGAAAAATGCATTGGAATGGATCAAGGTCATCCAGAACCAAAGCATCCCCTCCAGAAAGTTCACCAACGTGGCCATGGTGGAAACCCTCAAAAATCTAAAGGGCAAGAAAATTGCCGACATAGGATGTGGTGAAGGTTGGCTAACTCGGGAAATGACGGCCTTGGGATGGGAGGCTACCGGCTTGGATGCCATTGCAAGTCTAATTTCCGAAGCCAAGACCAAAGGAAAAGAAGCCTATCATGTAGCCACCTTTGAGGACATTATATCGGGAAAAACCATTCCCAATGCACCATTTGATGTAGCAGTTTTCAATTTCTGTCTGTATCTGAAGGATGACCTTGTTCCCCTTTTACAAAACACCTTGGACCATTTAACCGATGGAAGCACTGTGGTGATTCAAACCCTGCATCCCTTTTTTCTGGTACAAAACGGTATGCCCTACAAGAGCCAGTGGCTCACCGATTCCTGGAAAGGTCTTCCCGGCAACTTTGAGGATGGCCATTCATGGTACGCCCGAACGCTAGAGGACTGGATCAACGAATTGAATGGTTTACAGCATGGAGGGGTTTCCATTGAAGAAGTGATAAACGATGAAGAAAAACCCATTTCCCTCATCATCAAAATTAAAAAAGCATGAGTACGTATAAAGTTTTAGGGTTGATGTCCGGCACCTCCTTGGACGGCTTGGATATGGCCTACTGTCATTTTAAAGAGGAAAATGGGCGTTGGAAATTCTCCATTGAACGCACAAAAGAGGTTTCCTATACCGATGAGATGCGGGAACACCTCAAAAATGCCATTTTCTTATCAGAGGAAGACCATGTCCAACTCCACAAAGACTATGGGGTATGGTTGGGAGAACAATCCAAACGCTTTATTGATGAAGAAAATTTGGAGGTGGATTTTATTGCCAGTCACGGACATACGTCGCACCATAGACCAGAAGATGGATTCACCTTTCAACTTGGCGATGGTCAACTGTTGGCCAATATCAGCGAAAAACAAGTCATATGTGATTTCAGGACCAAGGATGTTACCTTGGGTGGCCAAGGAGCTCCCTTGGTGCCCATTGGAGATAAATTGTTGTTCCACGAATATGATTTCTGTCTTAACCTGGGAGGCATCAGCAATATCTCGTTTGATGAAAACGGGGTCCGGATAGCCTATGACATTGGCTTGGCCAACATGCCCTTAAACTACATTACCCAAAGAATGGGGTTGGATTATGACGAAAATGGCAACCGGGCCAGAACGGGAACATTGGACCATGACCTCCTCCAAAAACTAAATAGTTTAGCGTACTACAAACTGCCCTATCCAAAATCCACCGGATATGAATGGTTCACAGGGGAGATTGTCCCTCTGATTCAAGCTTCCGAAGCCACCAACATTGATTTACTACATACGTTCATCCACCACAATTGCGAGCAGATTGCCAACGAGGTAAAAAAGTATGCGGTAAAGACCCCCAATAAATTATTGGCGACAGGCGGTGGCGCCTTGAACCAGTTTTTTATGGACACGCTACAAGAAAAATTGGGAAGCACCGCAACAGTTTCCACACCAAGTAAAACCTTGATTGCCTACAAGGAAGCCTTGGTCTTTGCATTGATGGGCGTTTTACGCCTTGAAGGTGAAACCAATGTGCTGCGTTCGGTTACAGGGGCTCGTGAAGATTCCAGTAGTGGGGAGATTTTTTATCCTATCCAGGATTAAGCAGTCACCATTCTTCTGGGTTTTCTGCGCACCAGCATAAATATCAATACCGAAAATAGCCCGCAAACGGCCAAGCCCACAAACAGGGGCCAAACACTGTTTTTTACAAACTCCCCGATAAAGGTGGCTATCGGAATAGAAAAAACTGTGGAGACAAATCCATTGATGGCCGCTCCAATACCTGCGATATGTCCAATCGGTTCCATGGCTATGGACCGGAAATTCCCCCACATGAATCCAAGGCAAAAGAACTGAGCCGACAAGAATGCCACCAATACATAGATGCTTGGGTTGGGCGAGTTAAAAAAGAACAAGGTATACACCAAAGCAATGATAGTGAAGGCCAAAGTGGCCATAAAGGAGAGCTTACGCATTCCAAAACGCATCACCAAGGTACCGTTCAAAAAGGTGGAAAGTCCAATGGAAATGGCCAATCCCGCAAAAATATAGGGGAATACCTCCTTGAGGGCATATTGGTCCTCAAAAATATGTTGGGCCGAACTCAGATACACCAAAAACGCCCCGGTGACCAAACCAGACGCAATGGTAAAAGCCACGGTTTCCTTATGGCGCACAAACTCCTTCAACCCATCAATGAACACATGTCCGGAGAATGGTATCTTAAACTCTGGGTGAAGGGTTTCAGGTTGCCGTCTCCAAAACCAAAGCGCGATGATCAGGGCAAAAACCAACTGAATATAGAAAATACCTTTCCACCCAAAACTATCCAGAATTAACTTTCCAATAGCAGGGGCTACCACGGGCACCAAAATAAAGAAGGCCGTTACAAACGACATGATCTTGGCCATATAGTCACCTTCATAGGTATCCCTGATGATGGATATGGATATGGTCCTTGGTGCCGAAAGTCCAATACCTTGTAGGATCCTACCCAATACCATTACCTCTAGTGACGGCGCATACAAACAGACAATACTGGCCACTAAAAACAGGATAAACCCGGTATATACCACGGGTTTCCTCCCATAGCAGTCGGACAGCGGACCAAAGAACAATTGTCCCAACCCCAGTCCCAAGAATATCATGGTGACCAGCATTTGGTTGTCCCTGGAATCCAAACTATTGATATCGGCCCCAATATTGGAGATGGCGGGCAACAAAGCATCAATGGCCAAGGCCACAATGGACATCAGGGCGGCCATTAAGGCTATAAATTCAAAATTAGGTTTTTGGGTTTCTTTTTGCATGCTGCAAAATTAGGCATACCCCGCGGGCCCACGAAGCTTTTAAGAAAGTATTAATGTAATGTTTACGAATCAAACGTTGTAGGTAAATAAAACTCATCTTACCGATATTCGAAAACACCATTTTTATGACTTTTTTTGATTTCGTTGTGTCTGGTTCGATGCCTATCTTTGAGAAAATCAAAAACTAAATGGCCCTTTTAAAGACCTTGGTCGTAGGTTGCGGAAACATGGGAACTTCCCATGCCCGTGCCTACCACAAACTGGATGGATTTGAAATTGTGGGACTTGTGAGCCGCGGTGCCAAAAGCCGCGAACGATTGTCCAATGAATTGGGAGGAGTCCCCACCTTTTCCGATTACACTGAAGCCCTGGCAACCGCAAAACCGGATGTGGTATCCATCAACACCTATCCCGACACCCATTTTGACTATGTAAAGCAAGCTTTGGAATCCGGCGCCCATGTGTTTGTGGAAAAACCCCTTGCCCTAACGGTCGAGGAGGCCCAAATTCTGGTGGATTTGGCCCATCAACTTGGAAAAAAAATGGTGGTGGGATATATTCTCAGGGTACACCCTACGTGGACCAAGTTTGTGCAAATGGCCCAGAGCCTGGGCAAACCTTTGGTTATGCGGATGAACCTCAACCAACAAAGTTCTGGCGAACAATGGCATACCCATAAACAGCTTATGCACTCCATGTCGCCCATTGTGGATTGTGGGGTCCATTATGTGGATGTCATGTGTTCCATGGTGCGTTCCAATCCTGTCAGCGTCTCCGCCATTGGGGCCCGATTGACGGAGGAAGTGGACAAAAACATGTACAACTATGGCCAGTTACAGGTCCGTTTTGAAGATGGCTCCGTAGGTTGGTACGAGGCTGGCTGGGGACCCATGATGAGCGAAACTGCTTTTTTTGTCAAGGATGTGATAGGCCCAAAAGGCTGTGTTTCCATCAATGATATGGATAAGGGGGAATCCGGTGATATTGAAGGGCATACTAAGACCGGAAGCTTAAAATTGCACCACAGTCAGTTGGACAGTGATGGCCATTTTGTGAAAAATGATGAAATCATTGATACTGCCGATGAGCCCGACCATGATGGTCTCTGTCTTTTGGAACAGGAATACCTGCTCAATGCCATCCAAAATGATGTTGACCTCACCGACCACCTGAACGATGCCGTGAACAGTCTCAAAGTCGTGTTGGCCGCGAATGAATCGGTAAAAACCGGAAAAACCATCGAGTTATAATTTTCCGTTAGATCACAACGGTATGTTCCCGTGTTTTTTTCGGGGTGGTTGCACCTGCTTTTTCTCCAGCATGGCGAAGGCTTTCAACAATTTTCGTCGGGTGTCTTTTGGTAAAATGACCTCATCGATAAATCCACGTTGTGCCGCTCGGTAGGGATTGGCAAATTTTTCGGCATACTCTGCTTCCTTTTCCTTGAGTTTGGCTTCCGGATCTTCAGAAGCAGCAATTTCACGCCTAAAGATAATCTCGCTGGCGCCCTTGGCTCCCATTACGGCAATCTCGGCACTGGGCCATGCAAAATTGAAGTCGGCACCGATATGTTTTGAGTTCATCACATCATAGGCTCCTCCATAGGCCTTTCGGGTAATTAGGGTGACCCTAGGAACCGTGGCCTCGCTCAACGCATACAATAGTTTTGCCCCATGCATGATGATACCGCTCCACTCCTGATCGGTGCCCGGCAGGAATCCCGGAACATCGACCAAAACCAATAATGGAATATTGAAGGCATCACAAAAACGGGTGAAACGGGCTGCTTTTCTAGAACTTTTCACATCCAACACACCAGCCAGAAACATCGGCTGATTAGCAATAATCCCCACGCTTCTCCCTCCTATTCGTGCAAAGCCCACAATAATATTCTCGGCATAATCCTTATGGATTTCGTAGAAGGAATCCGTGTCAATGATTCCCTTAATGACCTCATGCATGTCATACGGTTTATTGGGATTGTCCGGCACAATCTTGGACAGTTCTTCCCGCACCTCATCGCCCAAAACATATTCCTGTAATTTGGGTGCCTCTGTATTGTTCTGCGGCAAATATTCCAACAGTTTTTTGATATCGTCCAGACAGGTGGCATCATTGGAGGAGGTTTTATGGGCCACCCCAGACTTGGCCGCATGGGTGCTGGCACCCCCCAATTCCTCAGAAGTAACCTCTTCATTGGTCACCGTCTTGACCACATTAGGCCCGGTAACAAACATATAACTCGTTTCCTCCACCATCACAATAAAATCCGTCATGGCAGGGGAATACACTGCACCTCCCGCGCAAGGGCCCATCACTGCAGATATTTGGGGAATCACCCCCGAGGCCTGCACGTTTCTATAAAAGATATCGGCATAACCTCCCAACGACCGAACGCCTTCTTGGATTCGGGCTCCCCCAGAATCGTTCAACCCAATGATGGGTGCCCCGACCTTAATGGCCAAATCCATTACCTTACAGATTTTTTCCGCATGGGTTTCTGACAAAGCACCTCCAAAAACGGTAAAATCTTGGGCATACACATACACCAACCTACCATGTACGGTTCCATAGCCGGTGACCACTCCATCGCCATAGTACTTTTCCTTCTCCATCCCAAAATCCGTGGTCCTATGGGTCACCAAGGCTCCCATCTCTTCGAAGGACCCTTCGTCCAACAGATAATGGACGCGTTCCCGAGCCGTTAGTTTCTTCTTTTCGTGCTGCTTTTCTATGCGTTTTTCACCTCCACCCAAATGAGCTTTGGCCAACTTTTCCTGAAGTGCTTTTATTTTCGGTTCCATGGATTCAATTTTTGGGCAGTTGAACTATTTTTTGGTCCTCAAGGTAGCTATGGAACGCCACCAATGCAGCAACTTCCATCTCTTTGGCCTGTTGCTGTTTGACCATTTCCGGGGCATAGTGGGCCTTCACGAAATGGGTATCAAAATCCCCAGAACGAAACGCCTCATGGGAAAAGACAAAGCTTCCAAAGGGCAGGGTGGTTTCAACCCCCTTCACCTTATACTCCTTGATGGCGTTGAGCATCAATTCAATGGCCTCCTCACGATTCTTACCGTAGGCAATCAGTTTGGAAAGCATGGGATCATAATAAATGGGAATATCCATCCCTTCCGCAAAACCATTGTCCACCCGAATGCCTTCACCAACAGGCAATTGATAAGTTTCCAATCGTCCCACACTGGGCAAAAAATCATTCAAGGGGTCTTCGGCGTATACCCGTAACTCCACCGCATGCCCATGAATTTTAAGGTCTTCCTGTTTCATGGGCAACTCCTCACCCCTTGCCACGCGTATCTGCAGTTCCACAAGGTCCATCCCGGTAATCATTTCGGTAACTGGGTGCTCTACTTGAAGTCGGGTATTCATTTCCAAAAAGTAAAAATTGTGGTCGGCATCCATCAAAAACTCCACCGTTCCTGCTCCAACATAGTCGCAGGCTTGGGCTACCTTGACCGCTGCCATGCCCATTTCGTCCCGAAGCTTGGGGGTTAAAATAGAGGATGGAGCTTCTTCCACCACCTTCTGGTGTCGGCGTTGCACACTGCATTCCCGTTCAAAAAAGTGAAGGATGTTCCCGTGGGTATCGGCCATCACCTGGACCTCAATATGCCTTGGCGAAGCCACATACTTTTCCACAAATACAGAGCCATCACCAAAGGCAGAGCTGGCTTCACTAATGGCCCGCTGCATGCCCGATTCCAAATCGCTTTCCTTTTCCACGATACGCATACCCTTACCCCCACCTCCGGCAGAGGCTTTGATCAAAATGGGATACCCCACTTCATTGGCAATATCGCGGGCGGTGGCCACATCGGTAATGGCCTCATCTATCCCTGGCACCATGGGTATACCGTACGCTTTGACAGCCTCCTTGGCGGCCAGCTTACTACCCATCATCCGGATGGCCTTTGATTTGGGTCCGATGAACACCAACCCGTTTTTCTCTACTGCTTCAGCGAAGTCGGCATTCTCACTCAAAAAGCCGTAGCCTGGATGTATGCCATCAACATTCAATTTTTTGGCCACCTCTATGATTTTGTCTCCACGTAAATACGATTGATTGGAAGGTGCCTCACCAATGCAAACCGCTTCATCCGCCATTTGCACATGGGGTGCGTTCCGATCCACGGTTGAATAGACCGCCACGGTTCGTATGCCCATTTTCTTTGCGGTTTTCATCACCCGGACCGCAATTTCCCCTCTATTGGCTATCAATATTTTCTTCATGATTTCCTATACAAACTCTATGAGCAATTGTTTTTTGTCAACCGCATCACCTTTTTTCACCCCAATTTTTTTGATGGTCCCACTCCTAGGCGAAGCAATGATATTTTCCATTTTCATGGCTTCCAAAATCAAAAGCTGGTCGTCCTCCTGAACTTCTTGGCCCTCACTGACCAGAATATCCAGAATCAGTCCCGGCATAGGTGCCATAATGGAATCGATGCTCTTTTGTCCGTTAGAGGCAAAACCCATTGCCTTGATGAGCCCATCCAATGGAGTGTTTATGGATACTTGATACTCGGTCCCATTCACGCTGATGGTATAGGTGCGGGTATTGAATTGCTCCTCCACCATTTGAATATGATAGGAAGTGCCATCTTTCAGGAGATGAAATCCATTAGGGCCCGTTTTTATGATATCCAGTGAAGCAATATCCTCTTTTGACAGTTGAAATTCAGAAGTTCCATCAACCACAATGGTATACGGATTGTCCATAAATAGTGTTCCTATAGGTTAGTTTGATAAATATAAGATTAATGCACCAATCGACATAAAGGCAGTTGGGTTATACAATACCATCAACCACAAATCCCGTCAAATGTTTACTTTTGGGACTAAAATCTTCTTTATGCTGATTCTAGGGATTGCCGGTGGAACAGGTTGCGGAAAAACTACAGTGGTGAACCAGATTGTGGATCAACTGCCCACAAATGAGGTGGGCGTAATCTCGCAGGATTCCTATTACAACGATTTGGCGCATTTGACCAAGGAAGAACGGAGCAAAATCAACTTTGACCATCCCAATTCCATAGATTTTGATCTATTGATTTCCCATTTGGAGCAATTGAAACAAGGTAAGACCGTAAACAAACCCGTATATTCCTTTGTAGAGGAAACCCGTTTGGAAGAAACCATTCCCACTCCGCCGAGAAAAGTGATGATCGTTGAGGGTATTTTGGTACTGAGCAACCCACAGCTTCGGGATTTATTCGACATAAAGATATTTGTGCATGCCGATTCCGATGAACGATTGATCAGAAGATTACAGCGGGATATCCGGGAACGTGGACACGATTTGGAAAAAGTACTGACCCGTTACCAAACTGCGGTAAAGCCCATGCACGAGCAATTCATAGAGCCGTCAAAGGAATTTGCCGATATCATTATCCCCAACAACCATTACAATACGGTTGCAGTGGATATGGTAAGGACCATCATCAACAACAAACTGGCGTAGCACATGAAGTTAAAGGAACTGAGAAATGAAAGATGGTTCAAGGTCATGACCAACATGTACGTTCTGGTGTTGACCATTTTTGTGATTTGGATGGCTTTTTTCGATACCAATTCCTTTTTGATCCACTGGGAACTTCGCTCGGAAATCAAAAAATTGGAAAAGCAGAAAGAATTTCTAAAAGGGGAAATCGCCAAGGACAAGGAAATCTTGGAAAAAATGTCCAATCCAGGGGAAATGGAAAAATTTGCCCGGGAGAAATACTACATGAAAAAGGAGAATGAGGAGATTTTCCTTATTGAATATGAAGACAGTCTAAAAATCAAGGAAGATGAGTAAGACAGGCCTATTCGAAGAATTTCCTGCGGTATCCGCCAAACAATGGAAACAAAAAATCCAGTTCGATCTCAAGGGAGCTGATTACAACGACACCCTGGTTTGGGAGTCCTTGGAGGGGATTGCGGTAAAACCCTTTTATCATGAAGAGGACCTGCAAAACATTAAAGCCCACCCAACTTCCGCTTCCCGAAAATGGCATGTAGGTCAAAGCATTTATGCAGGTGACTCGGCAAAGGCATTGGAAAGCTTGGAAAAAGGAACAGAAAGCTTGGTTTTCACCATTCCAAACGAGCTGGCTAATTTTAAAGCGCTGCTCCATGGTATTGATTTGGAAAACATACCATTGCATTTTAATTTTCAGTATTTGGCGACACAGCCCATCAAAAACCTTTTGGAGATTTTGAAGGGTAAAAATGTTGAGGCCTATCTCAATATCGATTTGATCGGGCATCTGTCCCGTGACGGAAACTGGTTTCATAACCTGGAGAAGGACCATGCCGTTTTGGAAGAAATCCATGGACTTGCCACCACACATACTTCAGTGGTCACCTTTGGTGTGGATATGGCACTCTATCAAAATGCAGGGGCCAATAGTATTCAACAACTGGCGTATGGATTGGCCCATGCCCATGAATACCTCAATCATTTTGCCACTTCAAGCACACCTCAGCAATCGTTTCCCATAGCATTCAAAGTAGCCGTGGGAAGTAATTATTTCTTTGAAATTGCCAAGCTAAGGGCCCTACGTTGGCTTTGGGGCAGTCTGGCCTCGGAATATGGGATTGATAGCGATTGCCACATCATGGCCATCCCCACCAAACGGAACAAAACCCTTTACGACTATAATGTGAATATGCTCCGTACCACCTCGGAAAGCATGTCGGCCATTCTGGGTGGGGCCGATACCGTGTGCAACCTTCCTTATGATGCCATTTACCACAAAGACAATGCATTTGCAGAACGGATTGCCCGCAATCAACTGTTATTATTGAAGGAGGAAAGTTATTTTGAAGACGTTTCAGCCGTTGCCAATGGAGCCTACTTTATCGAAAGCGTCACCGAGCAATTGGCGGAAAAAGCTTTGGCCCTTTTCAAACAGATTGAAAAATCCGGTGGATTTTTAAGTGCACTCAAAAAAGGGAGCATCCAACAAAAAATCAAGGAAAGTGCGGCAAAGGAACAGCAACTTTTCGATAAAGGTAGCATTGTACTTCTGGGAACCAATACCTATCAAAACCCACAAGACCGAATGAAAAATGATCTGGAACTGTATCCCTTTGTAAAGACACAGCCCAGAAAAACCTTGATCGTACCCATTATTGAGAAACGATTGGCCGAAACCTTGGAACAAAAAAGACTGGATGATGAGTAGAAAAGACCTTCAACATTTGGAACTGGCTGTCAGGTCGAGCGCAGTCGAGACCCCAAGTGCTGAGCACGAAAACTTCGCTGCGGGCATATCCCCTTTTCTTCGTGGTCCGTACTCCACCATGTATGTTCGCAGGCCATGGACCATCCGTCAGTATGCCGGTTTTTCAACAGCAGAGGAGAGCAATGCTTTTTACAGAAGAAATTTGGAGGCGGGTCAAAAAGGTCTTTCCGTGGCCTTTGACCTTCCCACCCACCGGGGGTACGACTCGGACAATGAACGGGTAGTGGGCGATGTGGGCAAGGCCGGGGTGGCCATTGACTCCGTGGAGGACATGAAAATCCTGTTCGACCAAATTCCCTTGGATCAAATGTCCGTATCCATGACCATGAACGGGGCCGTTATCCCGATCATGGCCTTTTATATTGCAGCGGCCGAGGAACAGGGTGTGTCCATGGAAAAGCTTTCCGGAACCATCCAAAACGACATTCTCAAGGAATTCATGGTGCGGAACACCTATATTTATCCGCCTACTCCTTCCATGCAAATTGTGGCAGATATTTTTGAATTTACCAGTAAAAATATGCCCCGCTTCAATAGCATCAGCATTTCGGGGTACCATATGCACGAAGCCGGAGCTCCGGCCGCCATGGAATTGGCCTATACCCTATCCGATGGTATTGAATACATCCGGACGGGAATCAAGGCAGGACTGAAAATCGATGAATTTGCCCCCAGACTTTCCTTCTTTTGGGGCATTGGGATGAACCATTTTACCGAAATCGCCAAAATGCGTGCCGGTCGTATGCTATGGGCCAAATTGGTAAGCCCGTTCAATCCCAAAAATGAGAAATCGCTCATGCTCCGCACCCATTGCCAGACCAGCGGTTGGAGTTTGACCGAGCAAGACCCATTCAACAATGTTGCACGGACCACCATTGAGGCCATGGCAGCGGTATTTGGTGGCACCCAGAGCCTCCATACCAATGCGTTGGATGAGGCCATCGCCCTACCGACCGATTTTTCGGCACGGATAGCCCGGAACACTCAAATTTTCTTGCAGCAAGAAACCCATATCACTAAAACCGTAGATCCGTGGGCCGGAAGTCAAGTAGTTGAAAAGTTGACCGAAGAGATTGCCGAGGAAGCTTGGAAGTTGATTCAAGAGGTGGAACAACTGGGAGGCATGACCAAGGCCATTGAAGCGGGAATTCCCAAAAGACGGATTGAAGAGGCCGCAGCCAAGAAGCAAGCACGAATCGACAGTGGACAGGATGTCATCATTGGCGTGAACAAATACCAACTGGAAGATGAGGATGAACTCCAAATTTTGGAGGTAGACAATGCCAAAGTGCGCCAACAGCAAATGGAGCGACTGGAACGAATCAAATTGACACGGGATTCCGAAGCAGTTGAAAAAGCTCTGGACAACATTCGATTGGCGGCCAAAAAAGCCAATCAGAACGATGCTGACCGTGAAAATTTGTTAGCTTTAGCGGTACAAGCGGCCAAAGCACGTGCTACCTTGGGCGAAATCAGTGATGCCATGGAAAGTGCCTTTGGGCGTTACAAGGCAAAAATCCAATCCTTTACCGGCGTGTATTCCAAAGAAATCAAAAACGACGAAAATTTTGCCAAGGCCCAAAGAATGGCCGATGAGTTTGCGGCACAAGAAGGTCGAAGACCTCGAATCATGGTGGCCAAAATGGGTCAGGATGGTCATGATCGCGGCGCAAAAGTGGTCGCTACCGGGTATGCCGACCTAGGCTTCGATGTGGACATAAGCCCATTGTTCCAAACACCTTCCGAAGTGGCCCAACAAGCCGTTGAAAATGATGTCCACGTATTGGGCATTTCGTCCTTGGCAGGTGGTCACAAGACCTTGGTGCCCGAGGTGGTCAAAGAACTAAAAAAGCAGGGACGGGAAGATATCATGGTCATTGTGGGCGGAGTCATCCCCAAACCGGATTACCAATACCTGTTGGACCATGGTGCAGTAGCCGTATTTGGCCCTGGGACCAAAATTGGGGACACCGCTATTGAAATCTTAAGGATTTTGATGGGGTAATCACCCTTAACCATCTCATAAATATAACTTTAACTTTCTTTAACGCAGATTGGTATGGTTATTCACCCACTGTTAACAAAATACATTTTTTAGCATCTTAAATAATCGTATTTTTAGCACCTAACTTACTATGAAATGGGCAAGATTATTGCTATTGCAAACCAAAAGGGCGGTGTGGGCAAAACCACCACCACGGTAAACCTTGCAGCCTCCCTTGGTGTATTGGAAAAGAAAGTGTTGTTGATTGATGCCGACCCCCAGGCTAATGCGACTTCCGGTCTTGGTATCGATGTGGACTCCGTTGAACACGGCACATACCAACTCTTGGAACATACCATGCCCGTGGAAGATGTGATCATCCAGACCGATTCCCCAAATGTGGACCTGGTACCTGCACACATCGATTTGGTGGCCATTGAGATAGAACTGGTGGACAAGGACAACAGGGAGTATATGCTGAAGGAGGCCCTCAAAAACTTGGGCGATCGTTATGACTTTGTTTTGATCGACTGTGCCCCATCTCTGGGACTACTGACCCTAAACGCACTTACCGCAGCAGATTCAGTTATGATTCCGATTCAATGCGAATATTTTGCATTGGAAGGTCTTGGGAAACTATTGAACACGGTAAAAAGTGTCCAGAAAATACATAACAACGATTTGGATATAGAAGGCATGTTATTGACCATGTACGATTCAAGGTTACGCCTATCCAACCAAGTCGTGGAAGAAGTGAAGAAACACTTCGCCGATATGGTCTTCGATACCATTATACAGCGAAATGTAAGGCTGAGTGAAGCACCCAGTTATGGCGAGAGCATCATAAAATACGATGCCAGCAGTAAGGGTGCCTCAAATTATCTTAACTTGGCCCACGAAATTTTGAAGAAAAATAAGGAAACAGTTTAAATGGCGAAAGCAACCAAAAAACAGGCTTTGGGTAGAGGCCTGTCCGCTCTATTGAAAGACCCCGAGAACGATATCCAATCGGTTGGGGACAAAAATGCGGACCAGGTCATAGGCAATGTTGTCGAACTGGATATAGAATCTATTGAGGTAAACCCTTTCCAGCCACGATCCAATTTTAATGACGAAGCCTTGGAAGAACTGGCCAGTTCCATCCGCGAATTGGGCATTATACAGCCCATTACGGTTCGGAAATTGGATTTCAACAAATTCCAATTGGTTTCCGGGGAGCGTCGTTTCCGTGCCTCCAAATTGGTTGGGCTCGAGACCATTCCTGCTTACATACGCATTGCCAACGATCAAGAGTCCTTGGAAATGGCCTTGGTGGAAAACATCCAACGCCAGGACTTGGACCCCATCGAGATTGCCCTCTCCTATCAGCGCCTTATCGATGAAATCCAGATTACCCAGGAAAAATTGAGTGACCGTGTGGGAAAAAAACGTTCCACCATTACCAATTACCTTCGCCTTTTAAAACTACACCCCATTATCCAAACTGGAATGCGGGACGGTTTTATCAGCATGGGACATGGAAGGGCCCTGATCAATATCGAAAAGAAAAAGGAGCAGATTGCCATATATGAGAAAGTGGTCTCCGATGGCCTTTCGGTACGGGATACGGAGCAACTCGTGAAATCACTCAAGAATCCGCAAGGCGATTCGGGAGAAAAGAAACCAAAATCATCCAAGGAAACCCCCGGATTTGTTTCCAAAGGTATGGACGAGCTCAAGGAATACCTTTCTACCAAGGTAGACATTACCTCATCCCAAACGGGGAAGGGAAAAATTGTAATTCCCTTTCATTCGCAAGAGGAATTTCAGCGTATAAAAAAATTATTGACAGGTGAATAAAAACCTATTCTTCTTGTTGTTTTCCATGCTGTGCCTGTATTCGGGTTTTGCCCAAGAAGAAGGCGAGACGGAAGATGCGGAACAACCCCATCCTTCCGAAATCGACTCTCTGGCACAAAATCTGGAGGGTGCAGGTATCACGCTTGAGGAAGTCACCTACGAAAAGAAGAAAATCAACCCCCTTGCCCCCAGTAAAGCGGCATTCTATTCTGCCGTGTTCCCGGGACTGGGACAGATTTACAATAAACGATATTGGAAAGCGCCCATTGTGTGGGGCGCCCTAGGGACGGCCATATATACCTATTCGTTCAACAACACCGAATACAGGGGGGCGCGGGATGCCTTTAAAAGAAGACTGGCAGGGTTCACCGATGACGAATTTTACGACATCAATGGAGATGGCGAAGGCCCTGACGTGTCAGACGAGGCCTTACAAGATGCCCAAGAGCGCACCCAACGTAGCAGGGACCTTTCCTTAGTGATTACCATTGCCCTTTATGCCTTGAACATTATAGATGCCAACGTGGACGCACACCTAAAGCAATATAACGTTGATGATGATCTTTCGGTTGATTTTAAACCCTATTTGGATATAAACCCCTTTACCCAGGAGCCAAACTACGGCATGGCCCTGGTCATTAAATTTTAAGCTATGAACATTGCTCTCTTTGGTTATGGGAAAATGGGAAAAATGATTGAGCAAATTGCCCAAGACAGAGGACATACCATTGTTGCAAAGATAGATGTGGACACCAAGGAAATTCCTTATGACAGCATGGATGTTGCCATAGACTTCAGTACGCCCGAAGCCGCATTTGACAATATCACGGGTTGTTTTGAAAATGGCGTTCCCGTGATTTGCGGGACCACAGGTTGGCTGTCCAATTACGAAAAGGCCATTGATATCTGCAACAAAAACCAAGGGGGCTTTATCTATGCCTCTAATTTCAGTTTGGGAGTGAACATCTTTTTTGAGCTGAATGCCCATTTGGCCAAAATGATGTCCAGGTTGGAACAATACAACGTTTCCATGGAAGAAATCCATCACACCCAAAAACTGGACGCCCCAAGTGGCACGGCCATTACGTTGGCGGAAGGCATCATTGCCAACACCAACTATAAGGGTTGGAAACTGGACCAAACCGTTGAAGGCACCATCCCAATCACATCCAAACGGGAAGGCATGGTTCCAGGCACCCATAGCATATCATATGATAGCGCGGTGGACTCCATAGAAATAAAACATACGGCCCACAATCGCGAAGGTTTTGCTTTGGGAGCGGTTATTGCTGCAGAATGGATACAGGGCAAAACAGGTATCTTCACCATGAAAGATGTGTTAAACCTGTATTAAAAAACGTAACAACAATAAAGACATTAAGTCTTACAAAGAAACTTTTATATGAGCGGTACACAATGGATCATTTTTATATTGATCATCCAAATCATCCATTTTTTGGGTACATGGAAACTTTATGTAAAAGCAGGACGTAAAGCTTGGGAAGCTGCCGTTCCCGTATACAATGCTGTCATTTTGATGAAAATCATCAACCGACCTTGGTGGTGGGTGCTGCTCTTGTTCATCCCCATTATCAATCTATTGATGTTCCCAGTGGTATGGGTAGAGACCATCCGTAGTTTTGGGAAAAATTCGCTGTTGGACACTTGGTTGGTGATACTGAGCCTTGGGTTCTACACTTACTACATCAATTATGCGGAAGATGTCAGCTATATTGAAGACCGCAGCCTTAAACCACGAACCGGCCTTGGCGAGTGGGTAAGCTCCATAGTCTTTGCCATTGTAGCGGCCACTTTTGTACATACTTATTTTATTCAACCTTATGTGATTCCCACCGGATCATTGGAACGCACCTTGCGTATCGGTGATTTTCTGTTCGTGAGCAAGTTCCATTATGGAGCAAGGATTCCCATGACCACTTTGGCGGCCCCAATGGTGCATGACACGCTTCCCGGCATGAAAAAAAGGTCGTACTTGGCCGATGTAAACCCGGAAACCTATAAAACTTCTTGGATCAACAAATTGCAGTTGCCCTATATGCGTATCCCCGGCTTTCAAAAGGTCAAGAAAAACGATATTGTGGTCTTTAGCCTGCCCTCGGATACCCTCTACCAATTTTTTAAAGCCGAAAAAGCGGTAAAAAAACCCATAGACAAAAAGTCCAACTATGTAAAACGATGTGTGGGCACCCCTGGGGATTCTTTGGAGGTCATCAATGGTTATGTCTATATCAATGGGGAAAGGCTTCAGCTATCCGATCGGGCCAAGCCTATGTATAATTATGACATCTATGCCCAGAACGGTGTATCCAGCAGACTATTGGAGGAAGTAGATGCCTCAGATTATCTGAGAACCTATATTTCCGGAAACCTCAACCAGAATCAATATAACGCCTTAGCTCCGTTTGTCTTGGGAGCCAATAGGACACAAGATGGCAAAATAGAGCTTGTTACCGAGGAAAAAGGAATCCCCACTGAAGTCATCCGTCAGTTGAGATTATCCTTGACGGAAGAAAAACCAAGATCTCGCGTTGCAAATCTAACCGATGAAATGGTAGCCCAACTACGGGAGAACCAAGCCATAGATTCTGTAATCAAAACCGACGATGGAAAAGGGGTCTATATGGGCGCCTTCCCACAAAAACCCAACCTATACCCTTGGAACAATGACAACTTTGGGCCGATCTATATTCCCAAAGCAGGAACGACCGTGGAAATCAACTCCAGGACCATCCCATTGTACAAAAAAATCATCCGGGACTACGAGCACAATGATGTAAAGGTCTCCGGACAAAAGGTGCTCATCAATGGAGAAGAGGCCAATTCCTATACATTCAAACAGGATTATTATTGGATGATGGGAGATAACAGGGACCATTCCGAGGACAGTAGGACTTGGGGCTATGTACCGGAAGACCACATAGTGGGCAAACCTGTTTTTCTATGGATGAGCTTTGACAACTTCAACGAGGGAATATCCAACTGGAAGCCGCGTTGGGACCGTATTTTCACAACGGTAGGGGGCAGCGGGCAACCCATTTCCTATTTCAAATATTTTGTAGGCCTTATCGTAGTATGGGTCCTGTTTGATTTTATCAACAAACGAAGAAAGAAAAAGACAGAGTAACACACCCTGTCGCGCAAAACACCACGTTCTTGAAACTTGTACTGCATCCATCCTATTTCCCCAGTATAGCCACGTTCTGCGCCATGGTTCAGAACGATGTGGTCTGGGAAAGGCACGATAATTTTCAAAAACAGACCTACCGGAACCGCTGCTATATTTGCACCGACCAAGGGAAGCACATGCTCAACATCCCCATTAAACATGTGGGAGGCCATGAAGGAAGGCAAAAATATGCCGAAGTGGAAATGGACAACAGCTATCCGTGGAAGAAAATCCATTGGCGCACTTTGGAAACCGCTTACAGGACCTCTCCCTTTTTTGAGTTTTACGAAGATGACCTAAGACCTTTGTTTGAGGGAAAGGATACCTCATTGTTTCAATTCAACCTAAAGGCCATTCACATCCTTGGCGATTGCTTGGGAATGGAAATTCCAGCCGAGCAAACCAATACATACGAAGTTACCCTTTCACAAAACGAGGATGCCCGATTTCTGGTAAATGCCAAAAAAGAAATGGCCATGGAACTGGATGCATATCCACAGGTCTTTGATGACCGGCATGGGTTTATCCCCAACCTAAGTATTTTGGACCTCTTGTTCAATGAGGGTACCAATGCCCTATCCTATTTAAAAGAGCAATCCTTGGAGTTTTTGCATGCTTAGACATTTCATCCATTATGGCCTCCATTTTTTAGTGCCCATACTCATTGCGCTTTTGTTTTTTAAGAACCACAAGCTCAGAGTGGCCGTTATCCTTTTGTTGGGAATTGTAATTGATGTGGACCACCTATGGGCAGAACCGTTGTTTGACCCCAATCGATGTAGTATCGGATTTCATCCCCTACATAGTTATTGGGCTATTTTGGTGTATGCGGCCCTACCATTTTTTAAACCCACACGAATCATTGGCCTGGCCTTACTTCTGCATATTTTTGCGGATACAATGGATTGCCTACTGATCTGACTTACGCTGTAAGGTAGCCATCACAGGATAGTGGTCTGACAGTTTATCATTGAAGTTTTGGTGGGCCAATATCTCAAAATCCGAATCAGCCAAAATATAGTCTATGCGAATGGGGAACCCGAAAAGGTTATAGGTTCGGCCAAACCCTTTTCCCCTTTCCAGAAAAGAGTCCTGCATATCTCCCTTCACAATCTTAAAGACATTGGAAAACTGTGTATTGTTAAAATCACCGCAAACGATATTCGGGTATGGACTGTTCTCCATATGCTCCGCAAAAATCTTAGCTTGCTCTAATTGCTTGGCAAAGGTCCTTACCAAGCGTTTGTAATTTTTTTCAGATTCGTCCCCATCCGAGAGCGTTTCGGCCCTTGGAATTATGCTAAAGGATTGGAGATGCAGATTGTACACCCTAATGGTATCGCTCATGTAGAGAATATCTGCGTATATGATATTGTTTGCCGTCTCCGGTAAATCCAACGAACCATTTCCCAATATGGGATATTTTGAAAATATGGCTTGTATCGATCTTGGAGTCTCATACGGTGTTTCACTCCGATATGGATACTGGTCCAGTTGCCGATACCGTATTCTACTATGTTCTTGAATACAAAGGATATCCGGATCGTTCTCCTTGACAAATGAAATAATCCGGTCCCCAATATTGGGGTCCTTCATCCATCCATATTTATTGAAACCCCAAACATTATAGGTCATCACCTTAAGGCTTGAGGAGAGGGGCTCCCCTGCTTCATCACCCATTTTATAAAAAGGTCCAAAACCAAAATACCCTATCAACAATGCAATCAAAGAGACCCATAATTTTCGCTTGCGTTTGGCCACCCAGTATCCCAAAAACAACATGTTGAGTATAAATAGAAAAGGGACAAACAAGCTCAGTGCAGAAAACAACGGCAGAATCTGAAATGAAAGGTAGGAGGACAAACAGGTAACGAGCAATAAAAAGGCAATCAATATATTGATTGCATAGACCACCCTATTTAATATGGAGGTTGATTTTTTCATGTGTTACTCTTCCTTGCCCGCTTTAAACAAAAAGTCCTTTTCCTCTTTGGAAAGACTTTCATACCCAGACTTGCTTATTTTATCCAAAATGGAATCGATTTTTTTCTGCCGGGCCAACTTATCATAGTCACCGGAGCGTTTCCCCGAGGTATCTTTTTTGTACACCGTTTTCATGGGCGCTTTTTTCTCCCTTGGTTTAAAAAGCTGGGCAATGGCCTCCCTAAACCTAGTGAAACCTGCCCCAATGTCTTTTCCATTAACCAGCTGTCTGGCATACACATACCCTAAAAGGGCTCCTCCCAAATGCGCCAGCCTGCCCCCCACATTTCCTCCGTAGGGTATTTGGATCAAATCAACCAAAACAAAGAACACACCCACATACCATAATTTGACATTGAAGAAAATCACTCGCACTTCTTGATTGGGTATATACGCACAGATAAAAATAAGCACGGCTGTGACTCCTGCCGAAGCCCCGATCAATGCCGTATTGGTATGCAACAAGGTTGGAAAAACATTATAGCTCAAGAGAAAAACAATCCCTCCTATAATTACGCCCAAAAAGTATACATTCAGGAAACGCTGGTTGTCAAAAAGGTTCAAAAAAATCCTTCCCGTAAAATAGAGCATGAGCATATTCCAAAAAATATGTCCCAATCCCGCATGAAAAAAGGAATAGGTGACCAAGGACCAAGGTTGGCCAAAAAACTCCAAGAAGTCCTTGGGTAAATGGAACCATTGCGAAACCGAATGACCCAGCAAGGCCGTGGAAAGTCCATCCAGGATAAAAATCAGCACATTGATGGCGATGAGCTTTTCGGCAATGTTCAACCGAGCAAATTGATATTGTAATCCGCTGTTTGCCATAGCCTAGTCCCAACGATTATTGTTAAACTGGTTCTTTTTCCAGTACCACATCATGATAAACCCAATCAATGCTCCTCCAATATGGGCAAAGTGCGCTACTCCTGTATTCACATTGCTGATACCAAATATTACATCCCCCGCAATCAATAAGGGCACAAAATATTTGGCCTTGATTGGTACTGGGAGAAATATGAGCATCAATTTGGCTTCGGAATACATAAAGGCAAAAGCCACCAAAACCCCATAAATGGCCCCGGAAGCTCCAACAGCGGGAACATTATAGGCCGACAGAAAACTATCAATCGTGCTTTTGGAGGCCAGATTATACCAATCAGGACTGTACTGCCCTGCAGATATGATATCCATAATCTGTGTTCTGGCCAAACCTGCACTTTCCAATGCATTCAGCCCTTCATTGAAGAAGTAATAATTTACCCCGGTATGCAAAGCTGCGGAGCCCAAGCCGGCCGAAAAGTAAAAGAACAGGAACTTGTTCCTTCCCCAAACCCGTTCCAAAGGGGTCCCAAAGGCCCATAGCGCATACATATTGAACACAATGTGCATGAGATTGCCATGCATGAACATGTGGGAGCCTACCTGCCACCATTCGAAATTACTGTTCTTTGGAAACCAAAGGGACATCCATTGGTACATTTGGTCCCCGTACAATTGTGTGGCAAAAAACATGATCACATTAATGATCAATAAGTGTTTTACTGCCTCGGTCATTCTACCCATCTAACTAAATTTTTTATCGATATCCCCTTCGGAGATAATGGTGTATGTCAATTTTTGAAACGGACTCAAGGTCGGTTCCTTGCAGGCAAACAAATTGTTCACCAAGGCCAACTGCGATTCTTGGTCCAAGAGTTCCCCTGTTTTCACGGCCAGGTTCTTGGAAAGCACTTTGGCCAAGACTTCAGCTTGGGAGACAGCACCTTCGTTAAATCCTTCTGCATAGTCCGCAATCAAACGATCCAATACCGTGCCAATCCCGCTTTCGGGTACCATCAAGGGCACCCCTGTCAGTTTTACAGTCTCTTCCTCCAAACTTTCAAAGGCAAAACCAATATTTGTCAGGCTATCCTTAATTTCCCTCAATATCCCCAATTCCTGTGGGTTGAAGGTAAGCTCCAACGGAAACAACAACTGTTGGCTCACCCCTTCCTTGACCGTAATCTCTCCCAGAAACTTTTCAAAAAGAATCCGTTCGTGCGCCCGGTTCTGATGAATGACCAGCATTCCGGACTTGACCGTGCTCATCACAAATTTACGACGTAGTTGGAACGTGGTGGCCATGTGTTCGCCAACCCCATCATCGTCATACAAACTTGTCTGTGCATCACTGTCCGATTCAATGGCCACACTACTAAAGTTATCCGTGTCCACCTCTTGATCTAAGCCTTCATACAGGTTTTCCCAGCCTTTGGAACTGGTTCTTTGAAAGCCTCCACCACTTTTTCGTTCCTTCTCCTGAAAGGGATTGAATGTGGCATCCACCGTTACTTTGGGCAAAACCGCTCCTTTTTCCTTGTACGCATAAGGCGTATCCAAGTTGGGATCGTGGTCAAAATCCAATACCGGGGCCACATTGAATTGCCCTAAGCTATGCTTTACGGTCGACCGCAATATGGCATACAGTGTATTTTCATCATCAAACTTCACCTCTGTTTTGGTAGGATGGATGTTGATATCGATGGAAGATGGGTCTACCTCCAAATAAATAAAATACCCGGGATAGGTATCCGGTTTGATGAGCCCTTCAAAAGCTGCCACCACCGCGTGGTGCAAATACGGGCTTTTGATAAAGCGGTCATTGGCAAAGAAAAACTGTTCCCCCCTACTCTTCTTGGCAAATTCGGGTTTACAGATGAAACCGGAAATCTTTACCACTTCGGTTTCCTCGTTCACGGGTACCAAGCGATCTTCCATGCGACTCCCAAAAATATGGGCTATGCGCTGACGGGGTTTACTCTTGGGCAAATTAAAAATTTCCGCTCCATTGTTGTAAAAATGGAACTCGATATTGGGATGCACCAAAGCCACTCGATGGAACTCGTCGGTGATATGGCGCAATTCCACCTGATTGGACTTTAAGAAATTCCGTCGAGCGGGGATATTAAAAAATAGGTTCTTTACCGATATAGAAGTGCCCTGGGGTGTGGCCACCACTTCTTGGGACACAATCTTACTTCCTTCTATCTTTATGTGGACCCCCACCTCATTGGTTTGGGTACGGGTCTGCATATCTACATGGGCGATGGCCGCAATGGAGGCCAATGCCTCTCCCCGGAACCCTTTGGTATGTAAGTTGAACAAATCCTGTGCCGATGAAATCTTGGAGGTGGCATGCCGTTCAAAGGACAGCCGGGCATCGGTCTCGCTCATCCCCATCCCATCGTCCACCACTTGGATCAATGCCTTTCCTCCATCCTTTACAATCAGTTTTACCGTGGTGGCCCCTGCATCAATGGCATTCTCCATAAGTTCCTTGACCACCGAGGCCGGACGTTGGACCACTTCCCCTGCTGCAATCTGGTTGGCAACATGGTCCGGTAAAAGTTTAATGATGTCCGTCATTAGGGATTTAGGAATATGGATAAATCAAAGTCGATCACAAAAAGGAACAACAGTACCAAAATGGCCACAATAACGAGAAAACGAAGCTTCATGTTCTTATCACCTTCCATTTTTAGATCTTCCTTGGCCGAACCGATTTTGTTCAACAGCCCCCTCTGCGTATGTGCGGTACTTCGAAATTTATCTAGTTTGTGTTCTATTTTATACGGATTGCCCTCGCCCTTGTAGTAGCGCGGCGAGTAACTGAACGATTTATTCTTTTTAAGTTTAAAAGGATTTCGCATGGCATTTGTATCCGTGTAACCTCAAAGGTACTTAAAATAGAAAAAAAGGATCAGGGGATGCTCCCAAAAAATGTTAACAGGGCTGGATTGCCTCGATTACAAGATTTATGGATTTTTTGAACCTGAACTAGTTCCTTGTACTTGATGTTTGAAATCTACCTTCCCAAAACAGCCATCTGAATAGCGGCAATGGCAGCTTCCGTACCCTTGTTCCCATGTCGACCACCACTGCGATCTTGGGCCTGTTGCAAGGTATTGTCGGTCAATACGCAGAAAATCACGGGAACATCGTAGGCTACGTTCAAATCCTTGATGCCTTGGGCCGTGGCACTACATACAAAGTCAAAATGACTGGTCTCGCCACGGATGACGCTCCCAATGGCAATAATGGCATCCACCTGTTGGTCCGTGATCATTTTTTTGCAGCCAAAGGTCAGCTCAAAGCTTCCGGGGACGTTCCATCGAACCACATTTTCGGGCAATGCCCCACAGTCTACCAAAGCGTCTTGAGCGCCTTGATAAAGAGCTTCCGTGATTTCATGGTTCCATTCAGAAACAACAATCCCAAACCGAAGTTGCTTCGCATTTGGGATTTTGGTCTTATCGTAAACGGATAGGTTTTTGTTCTCGGTGGCCATAGGTTAGTTTTTGGCCAATCCGATAAGCGCGTCTATGCCTACTCCTTCCGAGGATTTGGGATAGTCTGACTTGATACGCTCAAAATAACCAAGTGCTTTACTTTTCTGGTCCAACTCAAGGGCTGCAACCCCTGCCTTGTACAAAAATCTTGGTGTAGTGAACTCATTCTCGCTATGGGCGATGGCTTTTTCGTAAAAGTCCAAGGCGTCCTCGGTTTGGTTCAATTGGGAAAATGCATCCCCAATACCTCCTTTGGCCATGGCTCCCAATACGGCATCATCCGAAGAAAAGTTCTCCAAATGCGCAATGGCCTCCTGATATTGCTGTAGGTTCAAATAGGTCATCCCAGCAGAATATTCTGCCAAGTTGGCCGCTTTGGTACCGCTGTATTCCTCAATGATGTCCAAAAATCCATATTTCCCTTCGGCACCGTTCAATGCTTTGGTAAAAAGGGAATCCTTTTCAGTTTCGCTGGCCAGGGCCTGATCAAAATATTGCTGTGGGTAAAAAAGCTCATTGGCCGCAGTGGCCTCTTTGGGCTTTTGGATGAACTGGTGGTATCCCAAGTAGGCCAATACCCCCAATGCAATGGCACCAATGACCCCCAAAATATAGTTCTGGTTCTGTTGTACCCATGCCTCGGTCTTGGAAGCACTCTCGTCCAGCGTGTTGAACACCTCTGCCGTTGTACTGTCCTGTTCTTCAACTTGGGCTTCCTCTGCCTTGTTTTTGGGTTTAAAGCCTCTTCTCTTGTATGTTGCCATGCGTCATTTTATTGGTCGGGCAAAAATAAAGTTTTTATCCAAAATCAAAAGGCAATTTATTCGTTATTTTTGGAATCTTTAACCGGTCCGCAAAATCACAGAACCCTTTTGGTCCCATAAACGTTTATGTTTTTAAGACATTTATCCTTAGTGAATTACAAAAACTTCGATTCCAAGACCTTGGATTTCGACCCTGTGATCAATTGCCTAGTGGGCGATAATGGGGTGGGAAAGACCAACATCTTGGACGCCATTTACCACCTCTGTTTCGGGAAAAGCTACTTTAATCCCGTAGCTACCCAGAACATCAAGCACGACACGGATTTTTTTGTGGTGGACGGGGAATTTGAAAAGGAAGGTAGAACCGAAAAAATCATTTGCAGCTTCAAAAAAGGAACCAAAAAAGTCATCAAACGAAACGGGAAGGCCTATGAAAAGTTTTCGGAACACATTGGCTTTTTGCCCTTGGTGATCATATCGCCATCGGACCGGGACCTTATTTTGGAAGGCAGTGATACCCGAAGGAAGTTCATGGATGGGGTGATTTCGCAATCCGATAAAGCTTATCTACAGACCCTCATCAAATACAACAAGGTGTTGACACAGCGGAATTCCTTGCTGAAGTATTTTGTGGCCAACCACACCTTTGACCCCAACACCCTGGCCATCTACAATGAGCAATTGCACAATTTGGGTACCGAGATCCACAAGAAACGGGTAGCTTTCATTGACTCGCTTATCCCGATATTCCAAAAGCAGTACGCCCATATTTCCGAGAAGGACGAACAGATCACCCTCTCCTATGAAAGCCAACTTTCCGAAGAGAATCTTCTGAACTTACTGGAAAAGAATATTGATAAGGACCGTGCCCTGCAATACACCAGTGTGGGCATCCACAAAGACGATCTGGATTTTACCATTGGCGGACATCCCATCAAAAAATTCGGAAGTCAAGGCCAACAGAAATCCTTTTTGATCGCCCTGAAATTGGCACAGTTCCATTTTATCAAGCAGCAGGCAAGCACCACGCCCATTTTGTTGTTGGATGATATTTTTGACAAATTGGACGAAAACCGGGTCTCCCATATCGTGGGCCTTGTCAAGGATGATAATTTCGGACAGATCTTTATCAGCGATACCCATGCGGACCGCACCGAAAATGTGGTCAAGAACATTCACCAGAGCTATAAAATATTTACCTTGTAATATGGCGCGGATTCTATTTTTTCTTTCAATTTTGATGGTATGGGGATGCCAAGAAAGCTCCATTGCCAAAGAAAACCTGCGGTATCTCAACGGGTATTGGGAGATAGCCGAAGTGCAATTCCCCGATGGTTCCAAAAAGGAATACGGCGTAAACCCTACCATTGATTTTATCCAACTGGAAAATGGAACAGGGTTTCGTAAAAAAATGCAGCCCAGTTTTGATGGCACCTACAAAACTTCCCATGATGTGGAACTACTCACCGTTAGCCAAGTGGACGCCATTTTTGTCCTTCGCTATTCCAGTGAATTCAGTGATTGGGAAGAAACCTTGACACAGGTGGACTCCACCTCCTTCTCCGTAGTGAACCAAGAAGGTGTCACCTACTCCTACAAACGCTTTGAACCCATTAAAATCCCAAAGTGATGGCCAAAAGACACAATTCCCATCTGCCCCTAAGCGAAGCCCTGAACGAGTTCATCAAGGAAAATAAGCTCCAAAAAGGGATGGACAAGGTAGATGCCCGTGAAGCTTGGTCCCGATTAATGGGCAATGGGGTAAACAACTATACCATCGCGGTGGAACTCAAAAACGAGACCCTTTTTGTGTCCCTATCCTCTTCTGTGCTCCGCGAAGAACTGAGCCTCGGCAAAAGCAAGATCATTGCCATGATCAATGAGGAACTCGGGAAGGAATTGGTAAAAAAGTTGGTGTTACGGTAAAAAACCATCGTTTCTTTTCTTCATCCGTCAATTCAAACGGGGCATCCGTCAATTCATCGCCCTAATTGAAACCTTAAAGCTGGATATTGGAGGTTTAACCCTTAATCCAGCTATTATGAAATTGAAAAGTCTACTTTATTTGTGTCTTTTTGTTGTGGCAGTGGTGTCCTGCGGCAAGGAAGATACCCCCGACCCACCAGCCGACACCAATACCGCCCCGAACATCAATGCCCAAAGCTTTACCGTGAGCGAGGACAAGACCACCATTGGCACCGTTCAAGCTGATGACGATGATGGAGATGCCCTACAGTTCTCCATCAAGACCAATGACAATGGTCTTTTCGCCATCAACACCCAAAACGGTGCCCTAAGTCTGGCCGAAGGTAAAAGCTTGGACTTTGCCACCGCAGCCCAACATTCCATTACCGTGGGCGTGGACGACGGCGAGCTCAGTGCCGAGGCCACCATCACCATAAACGTGACCGAAGTGGGCACCCAAAACTTAGCCCCTGAAGGCGAACAAAACCAATCTTTTGAAGTCAATGAGAGCATTACCCAAAATGATCTTGTTGGAGCCATTGCAGCTACAGATCCCGAAGAACAACCCCTCAGCTATGAGATCACCACCAATGACAATGACCTTTTTGTGATCAATGCAAACGGGGAACTGAACCTTGCCCCGGGAAAAAACTTGGATTATGAAACTAGGGAATCCCACTCCATTACCGTGCAAGTGAGTGATGGTAGTCTAACCTTGGACGTGACTGTTACCATAACGGTGGCTGATGACAATATTCCCATGAAGGACGAAGCCGCTTCCTTCATAATCACTTGGCAGGATGACGGCATGGACTCGGCCTATTTGGGATTGAACCCAGATTACAACACCTATGACTTTACCATAGATTGGGGCGATGGTACCAAGGAAAAATACTCAGGAAGCCAAGAGAACAACGTCATAAAACACGATTATACAACCGCGGACACCTATTTCATTGCCATACAGGGTACTTTCCCTGCACTACAAATGTCACAATCAACAGTGGACAACAACAACAAGCTCATGAGCATTGAGCAATGGGGTAGCATTGCATGGCAAAACATGAACCATGCTTTTAAGGATTGTGCGAATATGGTGTACAATGCCACCGATGTGCCCGACCTAACCCATGTTACGGACATGACCGGTATATTCCATCACGCCCAAAACTTTAATGGAAACCTTGGTGGTTGGAACACCAGCACTATCACCAACATGGACAGCATGTTCTTCAATGCGCAATCTTTTGTTGGCGATGGCTTGGATGATTGGGATACCCAAAATGTGACCAACATGCAAAACATGTTTGACCATTGTAAGTCTTTCAATGGAAATGTAAGCGGTTGGAAAACCGGAAAAGTGACCACAATGGAATATATGTTCACAGAGGCATTTTCCTTCAACCAAGATTTGAGCAACTGGGATACCGGTGAGGTCACCAACATGGATAGTATGTTCTCCGGCGCAACTCTTTTTAAGAGCAACATAGTTGGATGGACCACCCATAAAGTGCAAACCATGTCCGGAATGTTTTTGGGTGCTTCCGCTTTTGATCAAAATCTAGGTGGTTGGGATATCAGTGCCGTTACAAATATGACTCACATGTTCACCGGCTCAGGCATATCCCCAGAAAACTATTCCTATAACTTACTAAATTGGAGTTATCAAACCGTACAACCAGATGTTCCATTGGGAGCCGCAGGGATTTTCTATTGTAGTGCAGTTGTCTTTGACACAGCCAAACAGACCTTACAAGACCAAGGCTGGACCATTACCGATGCGGGCCCAACCCCCTGTAATTAACATTACCCCCTAAATAAAAACAGGGCCACTCCTTTGGAGTGGCCCTACTTATATATACGTTTATATTTCGTTTAGTACACTTCCCTTCCCGAGAAATGGAAAGCGCCTTCTATGGCCGCGTTCTCATCACTATCGGAACCGTGCACCGCATTCTCGCCAATGCTCGCGGCATATAACTTTCTAATGGTGCCTTCTGCAGCCTCTGCCGGGTTGGTGGCTCCGATCAACGCACGGAAATCATCCACCGCATTGTCTTTTTCCAAAATGGCCGCCACAATGGGACCTCTGGTCATAAACTCCACCAACTCCCCAAAAAATGGGCGCTCCTTGTGGATGGCGTAGAACTCTCCGGCATCCCTTCGGCTCAATTGGGTGTATTTCATGGCCACAATCTTAAATCCAGCAGCCGTTATTTTTTCCAAAATCGCACCAATATGGCCGTTTTCAACCGCATCTGGCTTGATCATGGTAAATGTTCTATTTCCAGTCATTTTTTAAAATTTTGCGCAAACTTACGGTTTTTCAACCAACAGGCAAGGCTTAATAGGTTTGTTTTAGCTCCTGAAGCACAGTACCCTCCTCTCCCATGATCTTAAAATCTACTTCCTTGGTTTCAAGGTTGATGGCAATAGTGCCGTAGCTGGTCCTTGAGACCACCTCTCCCACCCGGAACGGATTGGGCTCCCCCGAAAAACTGGAATAGGAATGTGTGAGTCCGCTACTGGTAAAGTCAACCAAAGGATAGGTCAAATTGGGTACACTTTTTCGGGAAAACTCGGAAATATGTCGGTCTCCGGACAACACCATGACGCCCTTTGCCTTGGAATCCACAATGAGCTTTTCCAACTTCTCCACCTCTTTGGGAAAATTCCCCCAAGTCTCGAATCCATGCTCTCCAGATAAAAACTGGATGCTGGACATGATCAGGTTAAAGTCAGCATCGGAATGGTCGAGTTCCTCTTCCAGCCATTTCCACTGCTCGGCACCCAAGACGGTGGCATCCATATCCAAATTGGGACTGTATCGCTTTTCGGAAACCGTATCCTTGACCAAGGCGCTTCGAAAATAACGGGTATCCAAAACCAAGATTTTCACGTTGCCTTTGGGTGTTTCGTAGTCATGTGAAGCATATACCCCTTCCCTGGTCCTTCTGGGACTGTTTTTAGGCACCTCCATAAAATCCAGGAACACCTGTTGGCTTTGGCTTTTTACCAAAAACTCTTCCCCGCCATCGTTGACCCCAAAATCATGGTCGTCCCAAGTACCGATAATAGGGACTTTTGCCTTCAATTGAGCATACCCTTCAACACTATCCTGTAGGGCATAGATGGCCCTGAGTTTTTCCATATTGTCCGTATCGGCGTAGACAATATCCCCGCCCCAAACCCAAACATCAGGGTTCTCGTTCAAAATATCGTCCCAAAACGGATTGGGCTCCTGGGGCATGTTACAGGAACCAAAAGCCACCAAAAAAGTGGAGCTTGGCATATCCTGTTTCTGTTTGCATCCCAAGAGGACAACCAATAGGGTCAAGTAAATGGAAATAGGCTTCATAGGCTCGGCTTGCTTTCAAACAAAAATAAGATATCGCGAGTTACCTCTATATTATATTATTGTATCTTTGGCCGCATGAATTTAGCGGACATCTCAACAGTTAAGTCTATACTTTCCCAACCTCAAAAAATCGTTATCATCCCCCATAAAAACCCAGATGGTGATGCCATGGGTGCCTGTTTGGGGCTTTATGCTTTTTTAAAGGGAATGGGGCAGAATGCCCGTGTGGTTGCTCCAAACGACTATCCCAAATTCCTGAAGTGGATGCCGGGACATGACACCGTAGTGAACTTTGAATGGGACAACGGGGAAGCCCAAAGACTGTTGGATGAGGCCACGGTCATTTTCACCTTGGATTTCAACGACTTTTCACGTACCGGGCAAATGGCATCGGTGTTGGAGGCCAAGGAAGCTGATTTCATTATGATCGACCATCACCAACAGCCCAGCGACTATGCCAAGGTCACCTATTCCGACGTGAGCATGAGTTCCACCTGTGAGATGATCTATAATTTCATTGATTTTTTAGGGCAAACCGATAGCATTACAGCAGACATTGCGTCGAACCTCTACACCGGGATCATGACGGACACTGGTTCGTTCAAATATAGATCTACGTCCAGTAAAACCCATAGAGTCGTGGCCGACCTTATTGAGCGTGGCGCGGACAATATGGAGATCCACAGACAGGTTTTTGATACCAATTCGCCCTCCCGACTGCATTTGTTGGGCGTGGCTTTGAGCAATATGGTCATTCTTCCGGAATATAGAACGGCCTACATTACTCTTACCCAAGAGGAGTTGGATGCCAACGATTTTAAAAAGGGTGATACCGAAGGTTTTGTGAACTACGGCCTTACGTTGGAAGGGATTATTTTTGCGCTCATTTTTATTGAGAACAAGGATGAGGGCATCATAAAGATTTCCCTGCGGTCCGTTGGAGATTTTTCGGTGAACGAATTTGCCCGAAAGCATTTCAATGGTGGCGGACACGACAATGCCGCCGGGGGCAGAAGTGATCTGTCCATGGACGAGACCCTGGAACAGTTCAATGAAATCCTAAAAACCTATAAAGGCACATTAAATCCATGAGAATAGCTTTTATTCTAATCGCCATGTTCCTATTTGTGGCCTGCGGAGGCCCGGAACCCCGAAGACCCGTGGAAGTAAAATCCGGCAGCTTTTTTAAGGAAAGCGTGGAACGCAACAAGGCCTTGATTGCCGAAGAGGAAAAACTGATCCAGGAAATCATTGCCAAGGACAGCCTGCATGAGTATTTAGCCAGTCCCAATGGCTTCTGGTACTATTTTGAAACCCAAAACGATACGGCCACCTACCTTCCCAAAACCAATGACCAGGTGTTGTTTTCCTATAATCTAATGACCTTGGACAACGATACCATCTATACAGCGGAAAGCATAGGTCCAACTTCTTATGTTGTGGACAAGGAGCAATTGTTCCCTGGACTTCAAAATGCGGTAAAACTCCTTAAGATTAGCGAAAAAGCCACTTTTATTTTCCCATCTTTGCAGGCTTATGGCTACCAAGGGGACAATAATGCCATAGCCCCAAGGACGCCTGTAAAATCATCTGTGGAATTGCATACGATCATTATACACAAAGACAGTCTAAATTAAAATCACACATACCATGAAGCATACCTTAGTATTCATCGCTTTGTTTTCCCTCGCTTTTGTCGGGTGCAAATCCAGCAAATTTGCTGATTTGGGGGATGGCATCTATGCTGACATCCAAACCAGCCAAGGCGATATCATTGTAAAACTGGAGTACCAAAAGACCCCGGTCACCGTGGCCAATTTTGTATCCTTGGCCGAAGGCAACAGTCCTTTTGTTTCGGATAGCTTGAAAGACAAGAAATATTTTGATGGGCTTATATTCCACAGAATCATCAAGGATTTTATGATCCAAGGGGGCGACCCATCCGGTACAGGACGCGGAAACCCGGGTTATAAATTCAAGGATGAGTTCAACGATTCCCTTAGGCACTCCAAAAAAGGAATGCTTTCCATGGCCAATTCCGGTCCCAAAACCAACGGAAGTCAATTTTTCATCACACACAAGGCCACACCATGGCTCAATGACAAGCACACTGTCTTTGGCGAAGTGGTGAGCGGTATGGAAGTGGTGGATTCCATTGCCAATGTACAAACCGACCCTAGGGACAAACCCATGGTTCCTGTGATCATGAAAAAGGTGGAAATTGTCCGCAAAGGAAAAGAAGCCAAAAATTTCGATGCCGTCAAGATCATGGGCGACTATTTTGAGGAAGAGAAAGTTGCAGAGGCCACCTTCCAGAAAATGAAGGAAGAACTGATTGCCGAATTTGCCCAACAAAAAGAAGCAGGAGAGGAAACTCCCACAGGTCTTATCATCTATAGCGTGACCGAAGGAGAAGGGGAACAACCCAAAGAAGGACAACAAGTGATGGTGAACTATGCAGGATACTTGGCCAATGGTGATCTGTTTGACACCAATATCCAAGAAGTCGCCGAAAAATTCAATCAATTGAGCCCAGGCAGAAGGGATCATGGCGGATATGCCCCGGTTTCCATGGAATACAGTACTCAGGCTAGATTGTTCCCAGGGTTCAGGGAAGGACTTCTTACCATGAAAGTGGGGGACAAAGTTCGCATCTTTATGCCTCCTCACTTAGGTCTTGGTGCCCAAGGTGGTGGTCCCATTCCACCAAATTCCGATCTTATCTTTGATGTGGAGATCACCGCAATCTCGCAATAGACCACCCATTAAAAACATAAAAAGCCGTACTTTTCCGTGCGGCTTTTTTTATGCGTTCAATCATAGATGAAAGACAAGGTCAAAACCATCATAGCCATAGCGCTTCCTATCCAAATTGTATTGGTAAAATGGATGGCGGTCTACCCTGATTTTGTTGAGACCTATTACAGCAATGGATTGTATCCGCCCGTATCCAAATTTTTGAGATTGCTCTTGGGATGGATTCCGTTTTCCGTGGGAGACTTATTCTATTTTACCCTTGGCATTCTTGCCATTCGGTATTTGTATAAACATTGGAAATCCATCAAGGGCAGACCTCTCAATTTTCTAAAAGACATTGCCGTGGTACTTTCCATCACCTATTTTGCCTTTCATTTGCTTTGGGGAATGAACTATTATCGGCAACCCATTACTTGGAAATTGGGCATGGAACGGGAGTACACCCTCAAAGAACTGACCCAGTTCACCCAATACCTTGCCGAGAAAACCAATGCATATCAACAACAGATCACTGGGGACAGTATTGAACCGGTACAGATACCCTATTCCCGAAAAAAGATTTTCAAAAAAACCGAAGAGGGCTACGCCATATTGAAAAATGACTATCCGGACCTTGAATATAGAAACCCAAGCCTAAAATCCTCGCTTTTCAGTATTCCACTCACCTATATGGGGTATGGTGGATATTTGAACCCCTTTACCAATGAGGCACAAGTGAACGGCATTACCCCTTTGTTCCGTATGCCCACAGTAAGCGGACATGAGGTGGGACATCAACTAGGGTACTCCGCGGAAGATGCTACCAACTTCATCGGGTATTTGGTCACGGTACAAAACAACGACCCCTATTTTAAATATGCCGCTTACCACAATGCCTTGGGATATTGCCTATCCGACCTGTCCCGAAAAGATGAAGAAACTTCCAAACAGATCATTGCCACATTGCATCCCGGGGTAAAAAAGAATTTTCAAGAACTCAGGGATTTCTGGGAACAGTACCAAAACCCGCTGGAACCCATGTTTAAGTCTATCTTCAGCACCTTTTTAAAAATCAACAATCAAAAAGAGGGCATCCATAGTTACAATTCGGTAGTGGGACTTATGATCAATTTTCACTTCAAAAAAGAGACTTTGCCCTAGGGTTGTGCAATACCTCCACTTCCTTTACCTTTAAACCGACTAATTCAATTGACATAAATATGAAAATGAAACTCTTGGCACTGACCTTTTTGTTGGGTGGTGCTTTTTTAATGGCACAAGATTATTTTCCAAAAAATGATGGTGTCAAGGCAAAGAACAACAACTACACGGCATTCACCAATGCCAAAATTTACGTAAGCCCAACCCAAATCATCCAAAACGGCACCCTGCTCATCCAAGATGGCAAGGTGGTGCAGGTGGGCAAATCCGTAACCATTCCCAAAAATGCCATTGTTGAAGATCTTCAGGGAAAGTTCATCTATCCCTCTTTCATCGATGTATTCTCGGATTATGGTATGGGCAAGCCCGAAAACGCCGATGGTAGTGGCAGGTCTTCACAGTACAATCCAAACCGCGAAGGGTTTTATTGGAACGACCACATTATGCCAGAAAATAGTGCTATAGGTAGTTTTACCTATGACAAGAAAAAGGCTGAAGAACTCCGTAAGGCAGGTTTTGGGGTGGTCAACTCACATATGCAAGATGGCATAGCCCGCGGTACAGGTGTTTTGGTAGCCCTGAACGATGCAGGCAGCGAGGCGCAAAGAATCCTCTCCGATAAATCGGCCCAGTATTTTTCATTCGATAAAAGCGTCACTTCAAGGCAGTCCTACCCTACCTCCATCATGGGGGCCACGGCCTTGATGCGACAGTTATATTATGACTTGGATTGGTACAACAAAGGAAATATCGAAACTACGGACCGTTCCTTGGAAGCTTTGGAAGAAAACAAAGGCTTAAGTCAGATCTTTGCTGCTGGGGGCAATGGCAATATTCTCCGTGCGGATAAGATTGGGGACTTGTTCGGAATCCAATACACCATTTTGGCCGGAGGCGATGAATATGAGCGTATAGCGGACGTAAAGGCCACCAATGCCCGATTGATCGTTCCTTTGAATTTCCCAGATGCCTATGATGTTTCCAACCCTTACGAAGCCCAATATGTGGCCTTGAAAGATATGCGTCATTGGAACTTGGCCCCCTCCAACCCAAAGGTTTTGGAGGACAATGGGGTCCAATTTTCATTTACCTTACATGAGTTGAAGTCACCATCGGACCTTAAATCCAAGTTGATGAAGGCCATCACCTACGGCCTTTCAAAAACCAAGGCCTTGGAGGCATTGACCACGGTACCGGCATCCATTTTGGGAAAATCGGCGGAAATAGGTTCCCTACAATCCGGGAGTCAAGCCAACTTTTTGATTACTTCAGGAGACATTTTCGATGAAGGGACCACACTCTACGAAAACTGGGTCCAAGGGAACAAGAATGTCATCCAATCCAAAGACCAGAAAGATGTCCGTGGGGAATATACCCTAGCCGCCAATGCTCAGAACTATACCGTTTCCATAACCGGGGAAGCGAACAAACCTAAAGTGGAGTTGAAAAAAGGTACAGAAAAAGTCTCTTCCAAATTGGAATACACCACAGATTGGTTGAACGTCTCTTTTTCCGAAAACGGGACCGAATCCTATCGTTTTGCAGGTAAGATTGCATCAGGTTCTGATGACATTTCAGGAAAAATGGTCCTCCCCAACGGAACTGAAACCACGGCCACCCTGACCAAGACAGGTCCATTCAAGGAGACTGCCAAAACTTCTGACGACAAAAAACCAGAACTTATGGCGGTCACCTACCCCAATGTGAGCTACGGGTACAAGGCAAAACCCCAACAGGAAAGCATCCTTTTTAAAAATGCCACTGTTTGGACCGGCAATAGCATTTTGGAGAACACCGACGTCCTCGTAAAAAATGGAAAGATTGCCAAGGTGGGCAAAGATTTGCGTGCCGGAGGTGCCACCACCGTGGATGCCACAGGCAAACACCTCACAGCCGGAATCATTGATGAACATTCGCACATAGCGGCCTTGTCCATCAATGAAGCGGGGCACAATTCTTCCGCTGAAGTCCGGATGAAGGATGCCATTGACCCAAAAGACATGGACATCTACAGAAACTTGGCTGGTGGGGTCACTACCATTCAATTGTTGCACGGTTCCGCCAATCCCATTGGAGGGCGTTCTGCCATTCTCCGATTAAAATGGGGTGAAAATGCAGATGGGTTGGTATTCCCGGGCTCTCCCAAGTTCATAAAATTTGCCTTGGGTGAAAACGTAAAACAGTCCAACTGGGGTAGTTACTCCCGCTTTCCACAAACACGGATGGGGGTGGAACAGGTCTATACGGATTACTTCCAACGTGCCAAGGAATACGATGCCAAGAAGAAAAGCGGACAACCCGTTCGACATGATGAGGAAATGGAGGTACTTGCCGAAATTTTGAACAGCGAACGCTTTATCAGCTGCCACTCCTATGTACAGAGTGAGATCAATATGATGATGAAGGTTGCGGAGAAATTCGGTTTCCGAATGAACACCTTTACCCACATTTTGGAAGGCTACAAAGTAGCCGATAAAATGGCCGAACACGGTGTAGGAGGTTCCACTTTCAGTGATTGGTGGGCCTATAAGTTTGAAGTGAACGACGCCATCCCTTACAATGCCGCCATCATGGCCAGCCAAGGAGTTACCGTGGCCATCAACAGTGATGATGCTGAAATGTCCCGAAGGTTGAACCAAGAAGCTGGAAAAACGGTGAAATATGGAGGCATGTCCGAGCTTGAGGCTTGGAAGACCGTGACCTTGAATCCTGCAAAACTGTTGCATTTGGATGATGGGGTCGGAAGTATTGAGGAAGGAAAAGACGCCGATTTGGTGCTTTGGAGCGACCACCCCCTATCCGTGTATGCCAAAGCCGAGAAAACCTTAATCGAAGGCACCGTGTATTTCGACCTGGAGAAGGACAAGGCCATGCGCCAATCTGTACAACAGGAAAGAAACCAGCTCATTAATATGATGCTAAACGAAAAGGAAAAGGGTGAAAAGACACAGACCCCGGTCCAGAACAAGAAAGAACGATTTGAATGTGAAACCCTTTAATACACAAATCATGAAACAAATAATAACCATCATATGTCTCGTTTTTGGGGTTTTACTACAAGCACAACAAACCCCTGCTGCCCCACAGACCGAACAAGTTGCCATTTTTGGTGCAACGGCCCATATTGGTAATGGGGAAGTGATAGAAAATTGTACCATCATTTTTAATGATGGTAAGATAACGGCCATTGGGGCCGACCTTATGGCACCGACCATTGGCACCATGATCAATGCCCAAGGAAAGCATGTATATCCCGGATTTATCGCCCCGTCCAAATCTTTGGGCCTTGTGGAAGTGGATGCAGTGCGCGCCAGTAACGATCAGGATGAACTTGGGGAAATGATTCCCAACATACGCAGTATAGTTGCGTATAATGCAGAGTCGAAAGTAGTGGAAAGCATGCGACCCAATGGAGTGCTTTTGGCACAGATAACCCCTAAAGGCGGTAGAATCTCGGGGACCTCCACCATTGTTCAGTTTGATGCCTGGAACTGGGAGGATGCTGCGGTAAAATGGGATGATGGCATCCATTTGAACTGGCCTTCCCTGTTCAGAAAAGGAAGCTCATGGTTGGGAGAGCCCAATGCCTTTCTTCCCAATAAAAACTATCAGGAACAGGTTGACGAGGTCCTGACCTTCATACAAAACGCTAAAGCGTATGGAGCAGGAACATCCCAAGAACTCAACCTTTCCTTTGCGGCCATGCAAGGTCTTTTTAACGGCTCCCAACGCTTGTTCATCCACGCCAATGGGGAAAAGGAAATTATGGATGCAGTTACCAACGCCCAAAAAGTGGGTATACCACATATGGTTGTGGTAGGAGGATACCGGGCCCATAAGATTACCGACTTTTTAAAGCAACATAACATTCCGGTATTGGTAAGTGAACCGCATGCCCTACCCCAATTTGATGATGACGATTACGATTTCCCGTATAAATTACCCAAATTGTTGGTAGACGCCGGTCTATTGGTGGGTCTGCAGAACGAATCCATGTCCAACTTCCAGACCCGAAACCTTCCCTTTTATGCCGGACAGGTGGCCGGGCAGGGCTTGGATAAAGAAAAAGCACTTCAACTGATAACTGGAAATACTGCAAAGATTTTAGGCATCGATGCCGATTACGGCACCTTGGAAGTAGGCAAAAGCGCCACTTTATTCATCTCCGAAGGAGACGCTTTGGATATGCGCACCAATCAGCTTACCAAAGCCTTTATCGATGGCAGGGACATTTCGTTGGAAACCCACCAAACCAAACTTTGGAAACGGTATATGGGCAAGTACGAAAGCGAAGGAAAATAAAAAAAGAGCGGCGTTCAAATGAACGCCGCTCTTTTTTAACAAATCTCCAATAGTTATCAGTTCGTTTTGGCTTCTACAGATACAGCCCCTTCAGGTCTGGCATAAAATTCTTTGGGTTTGGGCGTTGCACTCAAGGCCACATCAGTAAAAACCACTGTGCTTTTGGGGTCAAGAATAGTTCTTCCTTCGTAATTGTACCACGTAATGGATTTGGGCAGTACCAATCCGTTTACGGTCTGCCAATCATCATACCGAATCCATTTTACATTATCCGATTTCTCCCCTGTACGATAAGTGACCGTATACCCCAACCATGTCATTTGATGGGTGTCCGGGTCAAAATGGAGGTAGTATTCATCCTTGGATGAAACCCCCACTCCAGATTCGTAAGCAACCCTTACACCGGGATATTCTTTCCCTTCAAACCTCAACGCGTCAGCTCCACCATACACAATGCCTTCATCCGCCAACACAAAGGGCATGGCATAGAAATAGAACATTAGGTTGTGATAGAACGCCGCATCCCCCTTATAGGTTGATTCCGGGTCCAACAACCATATTTCGTTACCATCAAACCCCATGGAGACCCCCTTGGAATCCACCCGGTCCCTTCTGGACCAAAGGTCCACCGTATGGGTTTCAGGGTTATCAGGATGGAGGATAACAAAAGATAAGGTTCTTTGTTGCTTCCACAGTTCCAATCCACCATGGGCCTCAAAAACCTGCTTCATGGCATCAGGGTAGCGGGAAGGTTGTTCGGTCGCTTTTTCCGGAACAGAACTTTGGACAGCTTTCTGTTTCACATTAGGCTTACATGCCCCTAGAATCAGAACTAGGGCTAGGGTGGTTATTTTTTTCATGGTCAATAAATTTCACGATTGGTCGAAAACCCCTTTTATTAATTACAGGAATCTCTATTTTTGGACTGTGATGGAAGCGAAATTGATCAGCAGTCTCCAAAATCCTTTGGTAAAAAAAACACTGCTCCTTAAAGAAAAAGCCCGGGAACGGAAGAAAACCGGTCGTTTTGTTGTGGAAGGCAGGCGCGAGATGGAACTGGCCCAAAAAGGGGGCTATGTTTTGGAAACGGTGTTTTTCTGTACTGAAGTCTTTGCTGAAACAGACATCGATTCTTTTTTAGGGAATCCGCAAACCGAATTGGTCCAACTTACCCAACAGGTCTACGAAAAACTCGCCTACCGGGAAACCACGGAAGGTATTTTGGCGATTGCGAAAAGTAAGTCCCATGCCTTGGATGGGATTCAGTTCAAAAACAAATCCCCTTTGATTCTTGTGGCCGAAGCTCCCGAAAAACCAGGTAATGTGGGAGCCTTGTTGCGAACAGCCGATGCAGCTGCCTTGGATGCCGTGCTGATTGCCAATCCAAAATCTGACCTATATAACCCCAACATTATCCGTTCCAGTGTGGGCTGTGTCTTTACCAATACCATTGGAATGGGATCTACCGAAGAGATCATTAACTTCCTTAAAGCGAATAACGTGACCATCTATTGCGCTGCCTTATCGGCCTCCAAAAACTATGTGGAATGCGACTTTAAAACCGCTACAGCCATTGTTGTGGGCACCGAGGCTACAGGCCTAACAGAAGATTGGCTGCAAAACTCCGACCAAAATGTAATCATTCCCATGCAAGGCGAAATCGACTCCATGAATGTTTCCGTATCGGCGGCAATACTTATATTTGAAGCCAAGCGGCAACGTGGATTTTAAGCTATGGAGAAAAATCTACTCTTTTATGTGATCCTTGCGATTTTGGTTATCCAGTATTTGGTGCATTTGCTACTGGAGTATCTGAATGCCAAACGATTCAAATCCAAAGTACCTCCAGAACTTTCCGATGTTTTTGACGAAGCGGAATATCAAAGATCTCAGGAATACAAAAAGGCTAATTACCGTTTTGGATTGCTTTCGGATGGATTTTCGCTTGTCCTTACCTTGGGCTTTTTATGGTTTGGGGGATTTGAATGGGTAGACCAACTGACACGCTCCTTCACAGAGAACCCCATTCCCATGGCATTGCTATTTTTTGGGTTCATCATGTTGGGAAGTACGATCATAGGGCTACCATTCTCATACTACAAGACCTTTGTGATCGAGGAAACCTACGGTTTTAACAAGACCACAAAGAAACTGTTCTTCTTGGACAAGCTAAAAGGTGGTATTCTTGCTCTTATTTTTGGTGTTGGAATACTTTCATTGTTCATGCTCTTTTACCAATGGACTGGTCCAAATTTTTGGCTTTATGCATGGTTGCTCATCGGAACCGTCATTCTTTTCATCAACTTGTTCTATAGCAGACTCATCGTACCCCTGTTCAACAAGCAGACTCCCCTTGATGAGGGTAGCCTAAAGAATGCCATTGAAAATTACGCCCAAAAAGTGGGCTTTGAACTCAAGAATATCTTTGTGATCGATGGTTCCAAACGATCCACTAAGGCCAATGCCTATTTTTCAGGGTTGGGCAAGGAAAAACGCATCACACTGTTCGATACCTTGATTAATGACCTCGATGAAGAGGAAATCGTGGCCGTATTGGCCCACGAAGTTGGTCATTACAAAAGAAAGCATATCATATTCAACCTTTTGGCCTCTTTGGGCTCTATGGGCCTTACCCTATACATCCTGTCGGTGTTCATCAACCATCCGGAAATTTCAAGGGCCATAGGAGTATCCATTCCAAGTTTTCACGCAGGGCTTATTGGCTTTGCTTTACTGTACAGCCCTATTTCGGAAATCACGGGACTTGCCATGAACTATCTGTCACGAAAATTCGAGTTCCAAGCGGACGATTATGCCAAAACGACCTTTGCGGCCACTCCATTGGTGACCTCGTTAAAAAAGCTTTCCAAGAATAGTTTGAGCAATCTCACCCCGCATCCCGCATACGTTTTTGTCCACTATTCCCACCCCCCATTGGTAGAGCGCATCAGGAACTTAAAGGCATAGTTTTTGTTGTTTAGCTGTAAAGATTGTGCTAACTTTAATATACTATGACGGAGGCAGCCATTGAAAAAGAAAACAAAGAGATTGCCAAGCAATACAAAGAATTGCTTCGCATCAGCTATCAGACCTTGTCCGATGAGGATAAAAAACTGATACGCTCCGCCTTTGACGTGGCCGTGGATGCCCACAAGGAACAACGTCGAAAATCTGGTGAAGCCTATATTTTCCATCCCATAGCCGTGGCCAAGATCGTGGCCTCCAAAATAGGCCTGGATGCCGTTTCCATTGCCTCTGCCCTACTTCACGATGTAGTTGAGGACACTCCCTATACCTTAGCGGATATTGAGCGTATGTTCGGCGAAACCGTGGCCCGTATCGTGGATGGACTTACCAAGATAGCCCACCTCAAAAAGGATATGGACATTAGTCAGCAAGCGGAGAATTTCCGAAAAATGCTGTTGACCCTGCATGACGATGTCCGGGTAATCATCATCAAGATTGCCGATCGGTACCACAACATGCTCACCATGGATTCCATGCCCGAGCACAAGCAAGTAAAAATTGCTTCGGAGACCTTATACATTTACGCTCCGTTAGCCCACAGGATTGGTCTGTACAACATCAAGACCCACTTGGAAGACCTCGCCTTGAAGTATACGGAACCTGAAGTCTACAAAGACATTCAGGCAAAAATCGAGGATTCTGAGGAGGACCAAATGGCCTATATCGAGGATTTTTCCAACGTCATCCGAAACTCGTTGGACAAGGAGGGCCTCAATTATTACATCAAAGGGCGGATGAAATCCATTTTCTCCATCCGAAGAAAGATGAAGGCCCAAAATGTCTCCTTTGACGAGGTGTACGACAAGTTTGCCATACGGATCATCTATAAATCCGATCGCAAGAATGAAAAATTTCTGGCATGGAAAATCTATTCCATTGTCACAGATCACTTCACCCCCAACCCCGTTCGACTCAGGGACTGGATCACCTCACCAAAATCCACGGGATATGAGGCATTACACATCACCGTAATGGGCCCAAAAGGCCGATGGGTTGAGGTACAGATACGCAGTGAACGGATGCATGAAATAGCCGAAAAAGGTTATGCCGCACACTTTAAATACAAACACGGGGACCAAAAAGAACAGGGGATTGAGGGATGGCTCAACCGCTTACAGGAAGCTTTGGAAAGTGCCAATGGCAATGCCGTGGACTTTGTGGAAGAGTTCAAACTCAACCTGTATTCCAAGGAAATTTTTGTGTTTACCCCCAAAGGGGACTTGAAATCCATGCCCAAAGGAGCCACCGCCTTGGACTTTGCCTTCCATATCCATACCGAAATAGGCATGAAAACCCGTGGGGCCCGAGTTAATGGAAAGCTGGTACCCCTAGGCACCCAGCTCAAGAGTGGGGACCAAGTGGAGATCATCACCTCGGAAAGTGCCAAACCCTCACAGACTTGGTTGGACTATACCCAAACGGCAAGGGCACGTTCCAAGATCAAATCCTCTTTAAGTGAGGAAAAGAAAGCTGTTGCCGCCGAAGGAAAGGAAATCCTGCGCAGAAAGTTAAAGTCACAAAAAATAACCTTGAATGAGGATGCCATCAACAAGTTGGTCACCTATTTTAAGTTAAAGACAAGTCTGGACCTTTTCTATCGGGTGGGTATCGGGGTCATAGACAATGATAAGCTAAAGGATTTCGCCTCATCCTATCATAACGCCTTCCTTAATTTCTTCAAAAACAAAATCCGAAGGAGTCCTGCCCCCAAGGATGTTGACAAGGATGAAATCACCATCAAATATGACATGCTCGTATTTGGCAAGGAAGAGGAAAAGCTGAACTATAAGCTCTCGCAGTGCTGTAATCCCATTCCGGGTGACGATGTTTTTGGTTTTGTAAGCGTAAACGATGGCATTAAGGTGCACAAGAAGAATTGTCCCAACGCCATTTCATTACAATCCAACTACGCCTATCGAATCATGTCGGCCAAATGGATAGATTCCACACAAGAAGAGTTTTCGGTGGACATAAAATTGACCGGGATCGACAATCTGGGATTGGTCAACGACATTACCCGAATCATCTCGGACAATATGCACGTGAACATGCGCAGCCTCAACTTTAATGCGGACGGCGGCACTTTTACCGGAAAGATCACCTTGGTAGTGAAAAACAACAACATCCTAAAAAAGTTGATGGATAATCTTAAGCGGGTCGAGGGAATAGATAAAGTGACCAGAATTTAATTTTTAGCTGTACCTTTGTGCATTAGCATAGGTAGAGAAAGCCATGGGGAACAATAAAAATCAGGAAATCGTAAAAAACGTGTTCACTGCCTTCCTTGAGGAAAAAGGACACCGCAAAACACCGGAACGCTACGCTATCCTACAGGAAATCTATGAGAGTGATGACCACTTTGACGTGGAATCCCTCTACATCAAGATGAAAACCAAAAACTACCGGGTAAGCCGGGCCACGCTCTACAATACCATAGAATTGCTGATGGAATGCAAACTGGTACGCAAGCACCAATTTGGAAAAAGTCAGGCGCAATACGAGAAATCCTATTTTGATCGCCAGCACGACCATGTGATCTTGACCGATACCGGTGAGGTGGTTGAATTCTGCGACCCTCGCATTCAATCCATAAAGAAAACCATTGAGGAGGTTTTCGACATCAAGATCAGCAATCACTCATTATATTTCTACGGCACCCGAAACAAAGAAGAAAACCTAACTGAATAACCGACACATTTCATGGTAGATTTATTGCTTGGACTCCAATGGGGAGACGAAGGAAAAGGAAAAATTGTTGATGTACTGACCAAGGAATACGATATCATAGCCCGTTTTCAAGGGGGGCCAAACGCCGGCCACACCTTGGAGTTCGATGGTATTAAACACGTATTGCATACTATCCCTTCCGGGATTTTTCACAAAAATGCCATCAATATTGTGGGCAACGGAGTGGTCATAGACCCCGTGATCTTTAAAAAGGAACTGGAAAATCTGGACCAATTCAACATTGATATTGTATCCAAGCTATTGATATCCAGAAAAGCACACCTAATCCTGCCTACCCACCGTTTATTGGACGCCGCTTCCGAAGCCTCCAAGGGAAAGGCCAAGATCGGATCTACCCTTAAGGGTATTGGCCCTACGTATATGGACAAGACCGGGCGTAACGGAATGCGAGTGGGCGATCTGGAATTTGAGGATTGGAAAACCAAATACCGTGCCTTGGCGGACAAGCACGAGGCCATGATCAACTTCTACAACGTGGAAATAGAGTACAATTTGGCCGAACTGGAAGCCGAATTCTGTGAAGGTGTGGAAAGGTTGAAAACACTGACTTTTATAGACAGCGAGGAATATATTTTCAAGGCTCAGGCCGAAGGCAAAAAAATATTGGCCGAAGGCGCACAAGGCTCCTTATTGGACATCGACTTTGGCACCTACCCTTTCGTGACCTCATCCAACACCACGGCCGCAGGAGCCTGTACCGGTTTAGGGGTAGCCCCTAACAAGATTGAAAGGGTATTGGGTATTTTTAAAGCCTATACCACACGTGTGGGTAGCGGACCTTTCCCTACAGAACTTTTTGATGCCGATGGCGAGACCATGGGTCGGGTAGGCAACGAATTTGGCGCCACCACAGGAAGACCAAGACGTTGTGGATGGCTGGATTTGGTGGCATTGAAATACGCTGTTCAAATCAATGGGGTAACCGAATTGATGATGATGAAGGCCGATGTACTCAGTGGCTTTAAAACCATCAAGGTCTGTACCGCCTACGACTACAATGGCGAAAAAATCAATCATTTGCCCTACAACATTGAGGAGAAGAACGTGACCCCCATTTATGAGGAACTAAAAGGTTGGGCCAAAGATCTTACCCAAATGACCAAAGCAGAAGAACTCCCTGATTCCCTAAATGACTATATCTCATTTTTGGAAGAACACCTTGGGGTTCCCATAAAGATTGTTTCGGTAGGTCCAGACAGACTTCAGACCATACACAGATAAACTTTTAAGGAAAGGTTAAAACAACCCTGAACACGCCAAATGAAACTACTGTTTTCGAAGGCCGTTCAGGGTTTCTTTGTGACTTAAGTCACTTCCCGGACAACCTCTTTCCCTTAAATTTGCATCAGTAGTAAAACATCAAAACCGTAACACTTAAAAGAAAATATTATGTCAAACCTCAATCAAATTGGTCTCGATAAAAAAGCTTCAAACGCATTGTCCGAAAAACTGAACGAACTTCTGGCGAACTACCAGATTTTCTATATGAACGCCCGAGGCTTCCACTGGAATATCAAAGGGGAAAAGTTTTTTGAACTGCACTTGAAATTTGAGGAACTTTATAACGATTCCCTCCTAAAAATCGATGAGATTGCGGAAAGAATCCTGACCCTTGGATTTACCCCGCTCCATACCTTTTCCGATTATTCCGAGCTATCCACCATCAAAACTGCCAAAAATGTATCCGATGGCAAAGAAGCGGTAGGTCAAATTTTAAGCGGATACGAAATACTACTGCCTTTGGAAAGGGAACTTTTGGAAATGTCCGGGGACTCCAACGATGAGGGCACCAATGCCTTGATGAGCGATTATATTCGGGAACAGGAAAAGCTGGTCTGGATGTATTCTGCCTACATGAATGGATAGCAAAATCAAGACAATCCTTTGTCCAAATCCCAAAGCTTTCTAAAGTCCATGGGCAACTTGCTTTAAAAGTCATACTTTTGGACAAAATTCTGCGGATTTGAAAAGGATTTCTTTTTTCATTTTGGTCCTTTCCTTTTGCATGGCCACGGCCCAAGAGGAAGCATCACAGACCCAAGGTAGGCAAATCAATATTGTATATGGGGCCAACTTCACCAAGAATGAGGCTGAATATCCAGGAGCGTCCATTTTTAGCAAGGATGATGAACGCCAAGTACAGTTTGAACACCAAGGAGCCGATTTATGGTGCGATATCGCCATCTTCTATTCCAAAGAGAACAGACTGAGGGCGGTGGGCAATGTTCGGCTGCAACAGGGCGATTCCATTGAAATGAACAGTGCAAGATTGGACTGGAACGGCAACACCAGTTTGGCCAAGGCATGGGAAAACGTAGACCTTTCCGATGGAAAAATGACCCTGACCACGGACACCCTCTATTTTGATCGGGAAAAGCAGATTTCCTACTACAATTCAGGTGGAAAGGTAGTGGACTCGGTCAATGTGCTTACCAGTAAAATTGGCACTTACTTTACCGAGCTTAAAAAAGTCCAGTTCAAGAACAAGGTCCATATAGACAACCCTGAATACATCATCGACTCGGAGCAATTGGATTACTACAGGATTTCCAAAAACGTATACATGTACGGCCCCTCCACCATTACGGGGGAAGATTATAAAATTTACTGTGAGCGCGGTTTTTACGATACCAAGGTGGAGCAGGGCTATGGAATAAAAAACACCCGAATTGATTACGACAATAAAATCATCAGAGGGGATAGTCTTTATTTTGATAAGGCCACGGAGTATGCCTCGGCCACCAACAACATCAAAATCACGGACACGATCAATGATGGGGTCATAAAGGCGCACTATGCCGAGGTGTTCAAGGCCAAGGATTCTGTTTTTGCCACCAAAAGGGCGGTTTCCATCAGCTTGGTCCAAAACGATTCACTGTACATGCATGGGGACACCCTCATGGCTACGGGCAAAACCGACGAGCGAATCGTGCGCGCCTTCCGCAATGCCAAATTTTACAAAACCGATTTGAGTGGAAAATGCGATTCCATCCACTTCAGTGAAAAAACCGGTATCACCCAATTGATCACCAATCCCATACTTTGGAACGTGGACAATCAAATTACAGGAGACAGTATTCATCTGATTTCGGACCTGGAAACGGAAAAACTGGATTCCCTCAAAGTGTTGGAAAATGCATTTATCATCTCGTTGGACACCATCAGCGGAACAGGCTACAACCAGGCCAAGGGAAAGGACCTTTTTGGAAAGTTCATTGAAAATGAACTTAAGATCATAGACTTGGTCAAAAACACCGAGGTCATTTATTACGTGTACAACGATGACGAGGAACTCGTTGGTATTGATAAGACCATTTGCAGTAAAATACGCTTGCTCATGGCCAATAACGACATTGAGGACATTACCTTTTTTGTAAACCCCGATGGCGATATTTTCCCCGAAAAGGATTTACCTGTTGAAAGTAGAAAATTAAAAGGCTTCATCTGGCGTGGTGATGAACGCATCCGGTCCAAGGATGAAATTTTTGATGAAGATGACAACAACATCGAACTGGTAAAGATTCGGGGCATTGAAAACCCCATTGATATTGATGCCGAGGAAGAGGAGCGGAGCAAGAATGAAAACGACCCCGTCAACAACATCAATTCCAAAGCCACAAAACCTAAAAAGACACAGGTCCAAAAAGTGCAGACCCCCTAATGTCAAAAGCGGACTTTTTCACATATCAGGCGCAGACTTCCCTACACCCCTTGGGCTTGGAAATTTCCCATGCCAAGGGCAGCTACATCTATGATACGGACGGCAATGCCCATCTGGATTTTGTAGCCGGTGTGTCCGCTTGCGGATTGGGTCACTGTCACCCAAAAGTGGTGAAGGCCATAAAAGACCAAGTAGACCGCTACATGCATGTCATGGTCTATGGCGAATACGTTCAGCAGCCTGCTGTGGAGTTCACTAAACTACTGGCAGCACACCTTCCCAAGGATTTGGAGACCACTTATTTGGTCAACTCAGGAACCGAAGCCATGGAAGGTGCGCTAAAATTGGCCCGAAGATATACAGGGCGAACTCAAATCATTGCAGCTCGCAGGGCATATCATGGTAATACCATGGGAAGTTTGAGCATCATGGGCTTTGAGGAGCGTAAAAGTGCATTTAGACCCCTGCTGCCCGATGTTCGGTTCATCAACTTCAATGCTATTGAAGATTTGGAAAAAATCACGGACAGGACCGCTGCTGTGGTCTTAGAGACCATTCAGGGTGGTGCCGGCTTTATTCTCCCCCAAAATGGATATTTGGAAAAAGTAAGGGAGCGTTGCAACGAGGTGGGAGCCCTCTTGATCTTGGATGAAATACAACCTGGATTTGGGCGTACCGGAAAACTCTTCGCCTTTGAGCATTTTAATTGCATCCCTGATATTTTGGTAATCGGAAAAGGAATGGCATCGGGATTGCCTGTTGGCGCCTTTGTGGCCTCCCACCAAATGATGTCCACCCTTCAAGACCATCCCAAACTGGGACACATTACCACTTTTGGCGGAAATCCCGTCATAGCCGCTGCCAGTTTGGCTACTTTACAGGAAATCACTGGATCACAGCTTATTGAAGACACCCTTGAAAAAGAAAAACGGTTCCGAAAGCTTTTGGTACATCCTTTGATTGAAGAAATACGGGGCAAAGGATTAATGCTCGCCTTGCTATTGCAAAACAAGGAAATCGTTGATCATTTGATCCTGACCGCCGCCAAGGAAGGATTGATTCTTTTTTGGTTGCTCTTTGAGCCAAAAGCGGTTCGGATATCACCCCCATTGACCATTTCAATGAAAGAAATTGAGAAAGGTTGCGACCAAATTCTCGACATTTTAAACCGCTATAAACCGGCCACTGTTAACTAATTTGTTGATAACATACCCCAAAGTTGGACCAATTCACCTATGCAAACGGTTAATTTTAAGTCCATAGTCAAACCAAACAAGTTCCTATGGCGTTAGATTCTAACGAACATCCTGACAAATCCATTAGCAAATTCGAGTCCATGCTTCGGACAGATGATGTCTACTTTTTTGATGCAGAGGACTTTGAAGAGATTATTCACCACTACCTCAACAACGGTAAAATTTCCTTGGGCAAAAAGGCCATCCAAATTGGGCTGGAGCAACATCCAAATTCCCTTGAATTGAAGCTGTTACAGGTAGAAGTACTTGCTTTTGAAGATAAATATGAGGCCGCTGAAAAGTTGTTGGACGAAATCCAAAACCTGGATGCCTACAATGAAGAAATCTATATACAGCGTGCCAACCTGCAATCCAAGCAAGACAACCATCAAGAAGCTGTAAACCTGCTTTTGGAAGCCCTCCATCTTACGGATGACAGCTTTGATATCCATTCCCTGTTGGGCATGGAATACCTGTTCATGGACGATTACGAGAAGGCCAAACGAAGCTTTATGAAATGTGTGGAGTATGATGACCGCGACTATTCATCGCTCTACAACGTGGTATACTGCTTTGAGTTTTTGGAGGATTTTGATGGGGCCATCCACTATTTAAACGATTATTTGGAGAGAAATCCCTACTGTGAGGTCGCTTGGCACCAATTGGGCAAAATGTACTATGCCATGGAGATGTACCCAGAGGCGTTGACCGCTTTTGATTTTGCGGTCATCTCCGATGACTCCTTCATTGGCGCTTATTTTGAAAAAGGGAAAGTGCTCGAAAAATTGGGGCGTTACAATGAGGCCATTGAAAACTACGAGACCACCATCACCATAGAGGACCCTACCTCCCACGCTTTCCTACGATTGGGAAAATGCCATGAAAAATTGGGCAATACGGATTTGGCCAAATATTACTACTACAATACCGTGCATGAAGACCCTTTATTGGACAAAGGATGGTTGGCCATTACCGACTTCCATTTTAGTTTGAAGGATTATGAGAAGGCATTGTACTACATCAACAAAGCCATAAATATTGACGGGGAAAACACCCTGTATTGGAAGAAAGCCGCTAAGATCTATTTCGCCATGGAAAATTATGACGAAGCTGATTTTGCCTACAAACAAACCGTAGATTTAGGGAACTATGAGTTGAGCACTTGGAGAAACTGGGCCGAAACCCTTAAAAGGATCGGGGATTTGGATTCTTCCATCCAAGTAGCCCTCCAAGGACTGGAGTTTTACCCGGAAAATCCAGAACTCACCTACAAATTGGCCGGGCTCTACCTGAAAAATGGGGAAATGGCGGAAGCCAAGAAAAAATTGGCGGAGGCCATCCAATTGGATATGGATAAATTGCAGCTGTTTGATGAGGAATTCCCTGAGTTCAGTGAAATCAAATGGGTAAAGGCCTTTGTATCCAAAATCAAGAAGACCTCCACCTAACCTAAAAATCACATCCCAAATCCATGCAAGTACGACGATTAGCCGACTATATCATTATTACCCTTAAAGGAATGGCCATGGGCGCCGCAGATGTTGTGCCCGGGGTCTCGGGAGGCACCATCGCATTTATCTCCGGCATTTATGAAGAGCTCATTTCGTCCATCAATACTATAAATCCATCATTGATTCAGGTAGTGCGTAAAGAGGGCATAAAGTCTGCTTGGAACAAAATCAATGGCAATTTCCTGCTTTCACTTTTTCTCGGAATTTTCATCAGTGTGCTCTCTCTGGCAAAATTCCTAAGTTGGCTACTGGACAACAAACCTGTTCTACTCTGGTCATTTTTCTTTGGACTGGTCCTGGCCAGTATCTTTTTTGTTGGGAAGGAAATAACACGATGGACTTTGGGTACTGTGGTAATTTTACTTTTTGGTGCCACCTTGGCCTATTTCATCACGGAACTTCCCGCCAGCGAGAACATCGACAGCTTACCCTATCTTTTCATGTCAGGAGCATTGGCCATCTGCGCCATGATCTTACCCGGAATTTCAGGAGCCTTTATTTTGGTGCTGCTAGGGTCGTACAAGACCATCTTGGACGCTGTTCATGAACGCGACATAAAAGTAATCCTGACCGTGGGACTAGGTGCCATTTTGGGATTGTTAAGCTTCGCCCGTTTGCTCAAATGGATGTTCAGCCATTATAAAAACCTGACGCTGGCCTTATTGACCGGTTTCATATTGGGTTCGTTGAACAAAATCTGGCCGTGGAAAAAAGTGTTGGAAACCAAGACCTTTGGCGATAAGACCATTGTTGTGGACGATATCAATGTCTGGCCCTCCGCCTTTGAAGGGGACAATCAGTTAATCCTTGCCATAATCCTAGCCATAATCGGTTTTTCCCTTATTTTTATCCTGGAAAGGGTAGCTTCCAAAAAATAGACAAATCGAATTGGGCAAATGCATCAACCTAGAACATTTCTGGATAATTTCTTTTTGGTCATCAAAGGTCTCTGCATGGGGGCGGCCAATAAGGTGCCAGGGGTTTCAGGCGGCATTGTGGCCTTTGTGGGCGGATTTTATGAGGAATTCATCTATTCACTCCAAAAACTCAACTCAAAGGCCGTTAAATTGCTTTTCAATGGTCGGTTCAAGAGTTTTTACCAATACACCAATGCCCAGTTTTTAATGCTCCTCATTTTTGGGATGTTGGTGAGTTATTTCAGTGTTTCCCGAATCTTGGATTATTTCTTGGAACACAACGAACTTTTCGTTTGGGCCACCTTTTTTGGGATGATATTGGGCTCCATATACTACATTGGCAAAGATTATGAGGATTGGAACCAAAGGACCATTCCCGTGGGAATTGTAGGCCTGTTGATTGGAATTTCAATCAGTTTTTTAAATCCGGCCACGGAGAACGACAACCTGTTTTTTATCTTTTTCTGTGGAATCATCAGTGTTTCGGGAATGACCCTCCCCGGACTTTCTGGGTCTTTTATATTGATTCTTCTAGGGAATTATGTCCTGCTATTGGTCGATTCCGTAAACGCACTCTACGATACCTTCTCCGACATTTTCGCAGGGGATTTTGGTTTTTTGAACAACGCGGAACGAATGCAGACCCTAAAAATATTGGGCATATTCACCTTGGGTTCGGCAACCGGACTGGTCACTTTTTCCCATTTGCTCAGTTATGTCCTCAAACACTATAAAGCCTCCACAACGGCAGCCATCTTAGGGTTTATTACCGGTTCTTTAGGGGTATTGTGGCCTTGGAAACGTACCATGTACAAAATGAATGCCATGGGAAATCCATTATTGGATTCAAATGGCGACAAGATAATCCTCAATTACGAACGCTATCTTCCCAATTTGGGCCTTCCGGAAACATGGTGGGCCATACTTTTTGTGATTTTGGGAATTTTGGTATTATTGCTCTTGGACTGGTATGGAAAAAGCAGAAAAGAAAGAAAACAGGTACGGACTACTCGGTAAAAACATTTCATACTCCTTTTCCCAAGGATATTTTACCCAAAAATTCAAGGACTTGGGGTTGAACGACCACAGTTATGAAAACTTTGACCTTCAGGAAATCACCGAACTGGAGCAAGTCCTGTCCCAAAACCAGCTCAAAGGGCTCAACGTGACCATCCCCTACAAAGAAGAGGTCATCCCCTATTTGGATGAAATGGATGCCCAAGCCGAAAAAATAGGTGCCGTGAACACCATTAAATTCACCAAGCAGGGCCTAAAAGGTTTCAACACCGATGCGCATGGTTTTAAAAAATCATTGGAGCCCTTTTTAAAGCCCCACCATACCAAAGCCCTTATTCTTGGGACTGGGGGAGCCTCCAAAGCTGTGCGTTACGTATTGGATGAACTGGGCATAACCAACACTTTTGTCTCAAGAACCAAAAAAGAGGGGCAGCTCTCCTATGGCGAATTGGATGGGAACATCCTTGGGGAATATACCCTGATCATTAACTGTACTCCGTTGGGCACCCACCCCAATGTGGAGAACAAACCCGACTTGCCGTATCAGTTGATTGGAAATGACCATTTGCTGTACGACCTTATCTACAATCCCGAAAAAACCACTTTTTTGGCCCTTGGAGAGGCCAATGGGGCTGCCATCTGCAATGGGTTGAAGATGTTGCAATATCAGGCGGAAAAAGCATGGGAAATCTGGAATACCCCCTAAAAAAAGCGAAAAACATACCGTTCAGGGCAATCGATACAACAAAAAAGTTGTGCAAAAGAAGAATCAATACTTTTGCTATTAGACAATTAAGTTGCTAAATTGGCTATAATTATCATCAATCCAACGGTAAAGAGACTACTAATGCAGGAAAATGAACATAAACTTCAGCAAGCTGAAGGTGGCGCAGAGAACATATCGGACACTACAAAAAAAACCTTGGAAGAAAGCCCCATTTCTGAACCAAAACCATCCGACAATGCCGTTCCTGAACAAATAGAGAACACAACCCCCAAAGACAGCCCGGAGGAGACCGGAGATGCAGAAGCTGAAAAAGTAGTCAGCCAGGAGGCTTCGAACACTTCAGATGAAAGTGCTGCCGAGCAAACCGAGGATACCAAGTCCGAAGATAATACCCCGCCCGATTCCGAGGATTCCAATGAGGCAATCGATGAGATTGATGCCGACAATGCCGAAGATGCCGAGGATTCCGACAATGAAAAAAGGCATTTTATCCCCATGTTGGATTACCACTCCATGTCCATGGAAAACCTGGTAGGTGAACTCCAGCGATTGGTGCGGAATGAAAAGATACAAGCCATTGGCAAACATGTAAGTTCCATTAAATACGAGTTTGACCAAAAATTCCAGGAGTTTTTGGAACACAAAAAGGAGGAGTTTGTTTCCAAAGGAGGAAACGAAGTGGATTTTAAATACAACTCCGTGGCCAAAAGGCAATTCAATGAGGTGTATTCGGACTATCGTGAAAAACGGGACCACTATTACAAGCAATTGGAGCAGACCCTTAAGGACAACCTCCAAAAGCGCTTGGACATCATTGAACAACTGAAAGGACTCATTGATGTTGAAGAGGACATCAATACCACTTACAAAAACTTTAAAGACCTTCAGGAAAACTGGAAAAATGCCGGTCCGGTACCACGGACCAGTTATAATGATGTTTGGCGCACCTACCACCACCATATGGAAATTTTCTATGATTTCCTGCACTTGAACCGTGAGTTGCGCGACTTGGATTTTAAACACAATTTGGAGGAAAAACTCAAATTGGTGGAACGTGCCGAAGGATTGATCAATGAACCTGACCTGACCAAGGCCTTTAGGGAACTACAAACGCTTCACAAAATCTGGAAAGAAGATATAGGCCCTGTGGCCAAGGAACAGCGAGAAGAAGTCTGGGAGCGTTTCAGCAACGCTACCAAGGCCATGCACCAGCGTAGACAAGAACATTTTCAAGAACTGGAGACGGTCTATGAAAAGAACCTTGAAAAGAAACAGGAAATCATTGGTAAAATCGCAAGTATTGCAGAAAATGTAACCGAAAACCATAGAGCGCTTCAGCAACAGATCAAAGAGGTGGAGGCACTCAGGGATTCCTTTTTCAAAGCAGGAAAAGTTCCCCAAAGGGTCAATGAAGAAACTTGGAACGCCTTTAAGGAAGCTGTACGGAAGTTCAACAGGAACAAGAACGCGTTCTACAAAAACCAAAAAAAGGAGCAACACCAAAATCTGGAAAAGAAAAGAGCTTTATTGGAACTGGCCACTTCATTGAAAGACAGTGATGACTGGAGTGCGGCAACCCCAGAAATGAAGCGTATCCAGAGTGAATGGAAAAAAATCGGCCATGTGCCCAGAAAGTATTCCGACAAAATCTGGAACGAGTTCAAAAATGCCTGCAACCATTATTTTAATCGCTTGCACGCCGAAAAGAACGAGAGCCATAAAGAGGAGTATGAAAACCTTGACAAGAAAATGGCCTGCTTGGACCGTCTTCGGGATTTTCAATTGAGTGGGGACCGTGAAAAGGATTTGGAGACCCTGAAAAAATTTCTGGCCGAGTGGAAGGAGTATGGGCGTATCCCCTACAACAAAAAACACATTAACGGTAAGTTCAACAAAATCACGGATGCCCTTTTCAATAAATTGGGTATAGGAAAACAGCAGACCGAACTGCTCAAGTATGGCAATAAGGTACAGGAACTTGCCAAAACCGAGGATAACCGGGCCATTGGCAATGAACGGGTCTTTATTAGACGTAAAATTGACGAAAGCAAGTCCGAAATACGACAATTGGAGAACAATCTTCAGTTTTTCTCAGGAGATTCAGAAGACAATCCGTTGGTGAAACAGGTAGTCGATAACCTGAACAAGCAGAAAGACGCCCTCCAAACTTGGAAGGAAAAACTGAAAAAGCTGAACATCCTAGAGAACAAATTGAACAGGGAAGCGGAAGAAGAGGAAAATTCATCCGAGGAAGAATAAGCCGCCAACTCCTTTTTTATACGTATTCAGACTCCCTAAAGGATTCTGCCAATGTCTTGTAAGAATTTCAAGATTCTCCCTACTAAACCCATTCACTGGGATCAAACCCGTTAATACCAAGATATGGATGCATTGAACCAAAGCATTGAGGCCCATTATCTCAAGGAAAATCTTTATGGGGAGATTTTAAACCGATTGGAAGAGAAAGGCGTGGACCTAAATCACGTACAACGAAGCGACATTGCCGGAGTGGACGAGTTCCATGTACGTGGGGCCGCAGTCTCCAAGGAATTGGCATCCACCCTTCCCCTGAAAGGTCTGAAGGTATTGGATATGGGCAGCGGTCTTGGAGGTCCTTGCAGACTACTTGCGGACGAATATGACTGTCATGCCACAGGGATAGATTTGAGCACGGAGTTTGTCCATACGGCCAATGCTTTGTCCAAATTGGTAGGGCTTTCCCAAAAGACCCATTTTGTACAAGGCAGCGCCACAGAACTTCCTTTTGAAGACAACTCCTTTGATGTGGTCTGGACCCAACATGTACAGATGAACATTCCCGACAAACAGAAATTTTACAGCGAGGCTTACCGGGTATTGCGCCCCGGGGGGCATTTTTTATACTACGATATTTTCAGAAAAAGTGATGGGGATGTCACGTACCCCATGCCATGGGCGGCCCATGAAGGATTAAGTTTTCTCTTCAAAGGTGAAGAAATGGCGAAAATAATGGCAGAACTGGGCTTCACTTTGAAATCAAAAACAGACCAAACCGAAGCTGGTATTGAATTCTTCACCACTCTTTTAGCCCGAATCAAGGCATACGGACCTCCAACTCTGGGCTTGAATGTTCTGATGGGGGAATCCACCAAACCAAAGCTTACCAACCTTTTGGAACACTTCCAGAAAGGCGTATTGCTATTGGAAAGCGGTGTTTACCAAAAGTAAGCCTTATTTAGCCACGTTCACCGAACGGGTCTCACGGATAACCGTGACCTTTACTTGACCCGGATAGGTCATATCCGTCTGTATCTTCTGCGAAATTTCAAAGGAAAGTTCAGCTGCCTTGTCATCGTTTACCTTTTCACTTTCCACGATTACACGAAGCTCCCTACCGGCTTGAATGGCATAGGCCTTTTGCACCCCATTGAATCCAAAGGCAATGTCCTCCAAGTCCTTCAAACGTTGAATATAGGAGTCCAAAACTTGTCTACGGGCTCCGGGACGGGCACCACTAATGGCATCACAGACCTGAACAATGGGTGATATCAAAGTAGTCATTTCAATCTCATCGTGGTGAGCTCCAATCGCGTTGCACACTTCTTTCTTTTCACCATACTTCTGGGCCCATTGCATTCCCAAGATAGCGTGGGGTGTTTCCACTTCCGCTTCGGCCAACGGCACTTTTCCAATATCATGCAAAAGTCCAGCACGCTTGGCAATTTTTGGGTTAAGTCCCAATTCGGCTGCCATTACCCCACAAAGCTTGGCCACTTCCCTAGAGTGCTGCAATAGGTTCTGGCCATAGGAGGAACGATATTTCATCCGCCCTACCGCCTTGATCAGTTCAGGATGTAGGCCATGGATACCCAAATCTATGACGGTACGCTTTCCTATTTCGGCAATCTCTTCATTGATTTGCTTCTCGGTCTTTTTAACGACCTCTTCAATACGTGCCGGATGGATTCGTCCATCGGTCACCAAACGGTGGAGGGACAGACGGGCAACCTCTCTCCGTACCGAATCGAAACAGGATAGGATAATGGCCTCTGGCGTATCGTCCACAATGATTTCCACTCCCGTGGCCGCTTCCAAAGCCCTGATATTTCTACCCTCACGTCCAATGATGCGTCCTTTGACGTCATCGGACTCCAAATTGAAGACGGAAACGCAGTTCTCCACAGCCTCCTCAGTACCGATTCTTTGGATAGTATTGATTACAATTTTCTTGGCCTCTTGTTGGGCCGTAAGCTTGGCCTCTTCCAACGTAGTTTGCAGATAGGCCATGGCATCCGACTTTGCGGTTTCCTTCAAGGATTCCAACAATTGACTTTTGGCATCCTCAGCGGAAAGCCCAGAAATCACCTCCAATTGTTGCACTTGGCTTTTATGCAATTTTTCAACTTCGGATTGTTTCTTCTCAAGGATTTCACTTTTATAGTCAACCTCCTTGATCTGCTGCTCCAATCGTTCGTTCAGTTTTTTGTTCTTGGCGAGTTCACTGCTTACCTGTGACTCCTTGTCCCTGGTCCTCTTCTCCGCCTCACCGATCTTCTTATCCTTATTGATGATGACCTTCTCGTGCTCGGCCTTTAGTTCCAAGAACTTTTCCTTGGCCTGGAATATCTTATCTTTTTTAATGCTCTCTCCCTCTTTCTGTGCCTCTTTTATGATATCCGATGCCTCTTTTTTGGCATTGGAAATCACTTTGGTAGCCTTTCCCTTCTCCATCATCTTGGCTATGGCAAATCCTATTGCCAGCCCTACAACAGCCGCCGCAACAATTATTATGATATTATCCATGTCGATTATGTTTGGTTATAAAAAAAAAGCCCACATTGGTCGAAGTTTTGTACAAACTCCAAATTACAGGTTTAGGGCTAACAAGCTGCTCAAGGATCCCTATACAGGTAGGGCCTGCTTTTACAACCTAAACTCACCCTCTTGAATTATAATAGTGTTGAGTTTGTCAAAAAAATGATACCAACGTGGGCAGTAACATTGTTTATTTTAAAGAACTTATTCCCCTAGTTTGGAATATACCAAATCGTTCAGGGCCTTGAGCCGTTCCATGGCGGCCTTTGTTCCTTCGGACTGGTCTATTCCGCCTTGCTCTATTTTTGAAGCGAACTGTAAGGCACACATGGCCAAAACGTCCTGCTTGTCCCGAACCGCATAGTTTTGCTCGAACTTTTTGACCAAACTTTCTATGTTTTTGGCCGCTTTCCGCAATCCTTCCTCCTGTTTGGGATCTATCGTCAACGGATATACCCTATCAGCAATAGAAAGCTTTATTTTGAGCTTTTCTTCCATCTTATCGGTACTATCAATCCGCTAATTTGGCAATGCAAACATCCAATTCACGGATCAACGTATTTATTTTGAGCTTAGCTTCTGTTTTGCTAGTATTACTACCCAGCATTGTGTTTGCCATTTTTAAGGAATTGTACTTCTCTTCCCATTCCAGAACGGCTTCCTGTATGCGTTTGTTTTCTTCCTTTTCCAGGTTCAATTCTTCTTTCAACTTGGCATTGGCCTGATGCAACAATTCCATTTTGTGCAACAGTTTGCTCACTTTGTTTTCCAAAGAATCAACAATCTCAACAAGTTCGCCCATATATGCAAACATCAATGCGTATCACACAAAGTTAACCAACCTTGGGTAACTTCGCAATACTTTTTGGATTTATTCTTAAAGCACTAATTTAACCCCATGGACCCATGTTTGACCCTTTTTACAAATCAAAACATTGGTTATTTTCGTATTTAATTATAAAACATTGTATGCGTCTCAATTTTTTTGGAGTCTTCTTTTTGCTTTCCCTGATACTTGTTGCACAAGAAAAATACCCTACGAACACTTTTCGGTCCCCTTTGGAAATCCCAATGGTCCTTGCCGGCACTTTTGGGGAGTTACGGTCCAACCACTTTCATTCCGGAATAGACATAAAAACCCAACAACGGGAAGGTCTGCCCGTTCTCGCGGTTGCCGATGGCACCGTGACCCGGATAAAAGTTTCGCACTGGGGGTACGGGAAAGCCCTCTATATAGCGCATCCTAGCGGACACACCTCGGTTTATGGCCACCTAAAAAAGTTTGGTCCCGAAATAGAAGAGTACGTAAAAAAAATCCAGTACGACAAACAGTCCTACGAAGTGGAAATATTCCCTGAATATGGTGAGTTAAAGGTCGACAAAGGTAACATAGTTGCCTTTTCCGGGAATACGGGGGGATCCTCCGGCCCACACCTCCATTTTGAACTACGAAGCAGTGTTTCCGAAAAACCTACCAACCCTCTACTCTATGGTTATGAGGTAAGGGATGCCACAGACCCTTCCTTGGTGGGACTCTTTGCTTACCCCCTATCCAATGACGCTTTGGTGAACCGGAGCGCCCAAAAAATACAGCTGAATTTTACCAGACAAGCCGATGGTTCTTTTTTGGCCGATAAGGTCACTGCCCTTGGCACCATAGGTTTTGGAATCAACAGTTTTGACCGCCAAGACATGGCCGCCAACCAAAATGGCGTCTATGCCGTTAAGCAAACCGTAAATGGCCGGGTCTATCTGGAATATGATTTTGAATCGTTCTCCTTTGGAGAGACGCGCTACATCAACACCTTGATAGATTATGCCCATTTCGGAAAATATCGGCAGCGCATCCAAAAATGTTTCAAGGAACCTTATAATCATCTAAGCATATACAAAACCCTCTACAACAATGGAAAAATAGATATTGAAGAGGGGATGTCCTATACCGTGGAATTGCTGATTTCAGACATAGAGGGCAACGAAACCAAACTCGTCATCCCGGTTGAAGGAAAGCAAGAGGCCGTTAAAATCAAAAAGGATGATACCACCACCAAGGATTTTATCATTGCGGACAAACCCAACAACTTTGATCTTGGGGCTGCCAAGGTCTACTTTCCTGCCAACACCTTTTATGAGGATTTTTACATGAACCTGCAAAAAGGCAAGGACACCATTACCATACACGACAACAGTGTTGCGGCCCACCGAAACTTCACCATCAGCTTTGACCCCTCCCAATACCCGTTGGAGGAAAGAAGACAATTGTTCATAGCCCGTTTGGACGACCACATGAGACCCTCCTATTCCAAAACCTACAAGCGGGACGGCTCCTTTACCACCCGAACACGGGCTTTGGGCATGTACACTCTGGTAAAGGACAGTGTTGCCCCTACCATATCCCCAAAAAACTTCAAGGAGCAACAATGGCTGAGCAATTATAGCTACCTGAGCTTGAAAATTTCGGATGACCTTAGTGGAATAGACACCTATTCCGCCACCATAAATGGCAAATGGGTCTTAATGGAGTATGAACCAAAGACGAATACCATTACCTACAATTTTGATGACAAGATCTTGAACGACACTCAATGTGAGCTCAAAGTAACCGTTACGGATAATGTAGGCAACTCCAGTACCTATACGGGCACCTTTTTTAGAAAATAACAGCTTGATTCACCCCAAGTCCATAGCCGTATTTTAGTGATGCTTTGGACGGTGACGTTCCAAGGGTAAACGGGCAAGGTCTTCGACACTACTTTGGATGAAAATCATTTGCGGGCATCCAATACGGATATTGTTTCTGGAAATAAAGGGACAATGCGGATCCTTACGATTTTCAGAATAGATTAAGAGATTATAGAAGGGCCAATATGGGAATTTCCTATATTTTTGCAAACGAAAAAAACAAACATCCTGAAGGACATTGGCTCCACATGTTCAAGGAGTTCACTGTTGGTTTTGAAATTTTCAATGTGTTCAACAACCAAAATTCCATAACCAATACTTGGGTGAGGGACGTAGATACCCATAGGCAATTTGCCGTACCCAATTACCTGACAAGCCAGGTCCTTAATCTCAAGTTTGAGATGCGATTTTAAATGCAACTGATGAAAAAAATCCTTCCTCTTATCCTGTTTTTCACCGTTTCGTTGGCCATGGCCCAGAAGAACATCTATGAGAACATAAATTTTGACGAACTCACCGAAGACCATCGTGTGCTGGCCATCATCCCTTTTATCGCCCATTTGGAACTCAAGGAAGCTGTGGACCGTGATGAACTAAAAACATTGGCCCAGAGGGAAGGGTATGCGGTACAGAATGCTTTTGAAACCTATTTTTCGAAACGGAAAAAACGGAAAAAGTTCAATGTAGACTTTCAAAATGTAGCCAATACCAATGCCATTCTTGCCCAGAACGGCATCGATTACAACAATCTTGACATCCATACTACCCAGGAGCTGTGCGACATTCTCAAAGTGGACGGCATTATCAGCGGCAACCTCAACCTCAATATCCTGTTATCCGAAGGAGTACCCACCAATTTTAGTCTCTTGGACTACTTCAGTGGAGATGCCAATTATGGTAGGATCGGGGTGAAGATAAGCGATGGTGAAACCGGAAAGCTGTTGTGGAAATACGAAAACGAAATCACCAAAAAAACAGGCAAGAACACCACGGAACTCATTGACAAGATGATGAAGACCGCTTCGCGAAAATTCCCTTACGACAAAGAAAAAAAGCGCAAGAACAAAGGGTGATCAACTCTCGGCGAACTCCTTGAGCACCCCAATGGTATAATCCAGTTCTTCCCTGGTGTTGTATTTGGAGAAGGAAAAACGCAAGGAAGGCTTTTCCAATTCCGTATCGGAAAGAATCTCGGTAAGTACATGCGACCCTAAATTGCTGCCAGACTGGCAAGCACTCCCTTTGGAACAGGCAATCCCTTTCATATCCAAATGGAACAACAACATCAACCCCTTTTGTTTGTCAAAGGGCAAACGCACATTGACCAGGGTGTAAGTACTTTTCTCCATGTCTCCTGAAAGACCGTTGAAGACGACATCGGGAATTTCTTGTTGTATTTTTTCTATAAAATATTGCTTGAGCTCTCCGACCAACTGGGTTTCTTCCTCTAAATCCTCATAAGCCCTAATAAAAGCCTCTTCCAAGCCCACAATATTATGAAAAGGTTCGGTACCCGCCCTGTGCCCACGTTCTTGGGATCCCCCAAAAATCAATGGTTTCAATCCCGAGTTTTTTCGGATAAAGGCAAAACCAATTCCCTTTGGCCCATGAAACTTATGGGCGGCCGCGGTCATAAAATCTATGGAAATTGTTTGCACATCCCATGGATAATGCCCAATGGATTGCACGGTATCAGAATGAAAAAGTGCGCTGTGCTCCTTGCATAGGGCACCAATGGCCTCTATATCAATAATATTACCTATCTCGTTGTTGACATGCATTAAACTGACCAACTTTTTGGATTCATCCTGTTTCAAAAGACGTTCCAAGTGATCCATTTTAGGATTACCCACCTCATCCAAGTCCACATAGGCCACGGTAATACCATACTCTTTTTCAAGTTCTTCGGCGGTATGGAGCACGGCATGATGCTCTATTTTGGAAGTGATGATGGTTTTGACATCCAAATCCCTTACGGCACAACGCAAAATCATATTGTCCGCCTCAGTTCCTCCAGAGGTGAATATAATTTCCGAAGGTTGGGCGTTCAAGGTTTTGGCAATGGTTTTGCGTGCTTTTTCCACTGCGGTCTTGGCGGATCTACCGTAACTATGGGTAGAGGACGGATTACCGTAGAATTGGGCAAGCGCCTCTTGCATCCGTGCAATTACCTCATCCCTTACCTGCGTTGTGGCAGCGTTATCCAGGTATACTTTTTGCATAGTCCAGTTGTCAAGTTAAGTGGGTCAAAAATAGGGGAAATAAAGTTAATTTCTTTTAAAGTAAATCCTAGGTTTGGGGTATTATATTGGAATTGCTTTAAATTTGGCGCATGAGAAAACTTTTCTTTTTAGGTGTTTGCTTTACAATATTTTGGTCTTGCAGTGATGGTGACCTACAAATCGAGGCTATTGATTTTGACGAAGGCTCCATTCAGTTCTGCTCGGGCCAAGAGGACATTGAAACCACATTGTTCTTTAAAATAAATACCAGTGAGGCCCTGATCTTGGACCTCCAGTCCAACCTTATAAAAAATGAACCTTCCCAAAGTCCCATAACCAGTAGCATAGGTAGTCAATCCAGCTTGACCTACAGGTTCTTTTCGGGAGAGGTGGCCAGTTCCTATTTCTGTAGTGAAATCCCCCCGGCTTCCCCAACGGTCATTGAAGAAATCAATGCAACCGATGGAGTGGTCCAAATCATAAGCACCTTGGATACAGTGACCCGATCCACCAAAACCTACAACCATGTCTTTACCATTACCGAGGTTGTATTGACCAATGGGTCCAATGAAAGCATCATAGATCAAACCGGAATAGATTTCGGGGATTACGAGACCAGTGTGGAGAGTAGTGTTGGACTCATATTCACCAACTTTGAAGATATTTCCATCAACTCATGTGGGGTTTCCAATGACCAAATTGTTTTATCAAAGGTTCTTAAAGACGAGTTCCTCTCTTTGACCATGCCCGTCTCTTTGTTGGAAAATGTAGAAACCGGGGACACTCCCAGGGAAATGGATTTATCCGAAACTATAGTGTTCAGGAATGGTATTTCCAGTTCCATTTTGTCCTCGGAAACCGTTTGTGCTGGAATCGATACCTCAGAACTTAAAAATGAGTTTTCCACCACGGAAGGCAAGATATCGGTAACCACCACCGCATCCGAACCTGATGAAAATAGCATTGTGACCTACACGCATACCATTTCATTGACCAATTTTGTGCTTCAGGACATGAATGGTTCCAGTGCCGGCACATTTGAGGAAGCCTATGTTTTTGGTACGTTCACCACTACCTCGGAATAGCCTAGGCATTCTGAAAAATATAGACCTCAGTGGCACCTAGCCCATATTTTTGGTAATCGGCATCGTAGTATTTGATGTTCTCGTACTGCTTAAAAAGATAGTACAACTCTTCCTTTAGAATGCCCTCGCCCACCCCATGGATAAAAACCACTTTCTGTATCCGCTTGGCAATGGCAAAATTCAACTGTCTTTTGGCCGTTTCCAGTTGTAGGTTGAGCATATCAAACTTTTCAAGGCCTTTGGTCGATTTCACCAATTGATGAATGTGCAGGTCCACTTCCATTTTAGGTGCATTCCGTTGTTTGGGCTTTGCGGTTGGGCCCGTTTTTCGTTTGGGCCGTTCTTTTTCCTTTTTCACTTGGGCCACCTCAAAATTGGAAACCCTGATATCTCCAGATACTTTTACCAACTCCTTAATGGGAAACTGCATGGGGAAACCTTCTGGGGTAACAATGGTCGCCATATTGTCCGAAATGGCCTCCACCGTTCCGGAAATGGCCTCATCCAAGACCTCTACCCTATCCCCAATCGTAACACGCTCTCTATGACCCATCTTAAAAAAATGCCAAAAAAGTTAATCCCATAAGCAAAAATAATAGTATTTTTCTTGACCTTTATAGCAACCATGAACCTATCACTGACCATTCAAGCACTTCGTTTAAATGATTACATGCTACCTTGCCTCAACAAGGAATTGCTTGGATTGGATTGCCCAGGTTGTGGCCTGCAACGCTCCGTTTCATTATTATTGAACGGGGAACTTTGGGCCGCTTTCAAAATGTACCCTGCACTGTTCACATTACTTCCACTGTTTGTAGTACTGATCAGCGGTGAGGTATTTCATATGAAGTATAGTAACCGTTTGGTCATTGGGCTCAGCATTGCAAGTGTTGCGCTCATATTGATCAATTACACCATAAAACTGATATTATAAAACTTTACATCATGGAACAAAAAAAATTACCCAACGTTACCTTGGCCTTGGTTTTGGCCATTTTATCCTTGCTTTGCTGCTGCTTTGGAGGAGCACCCGGACTAATTTTGGCGGCCATAGCTTTCTTCTTGGTCAAGAAAGATGAAAAGTCCTATGCCGAGAATCCGGAGGGATACTCCAACTACAGCACCTTGAAAACGGTCAAGATCCTTGCCATCATAGGAATGGTGCTGGGTCTACTTTATCTTATCTACACCTTTTGGTCAATCAACCAAATGGGAGGCTGGGACGGCTATATGGAACGTGTCAATCAAATGATGGAACAATATCAATAAATAATCAATCATAACAATGGAGAATAACCAAAACATGCCGGCTAAACCAAACAATTACATGGTTTTGGCCATTTTAAGTACCATTTTCTGCTGCATTGCAACGGGAATCGCAAGTATCATTTACGCATCCAAAGTAAATGAATGCTACGCCAGAGGCGAATACGCAGAAGCAGAAAAAGCTTCAAAAAATGCAAAGATGTGGGCCTTCATCGGAATCGGTATTTCCGCTTTGGTCTGGATCATCTATATTGCCTTTTTTGGATTTGCGTTTTTAGGAGCCATGTCCAATGCGGGTAGCTACTAAAAAAACAGTATTTGTAGGATTGGGAGTATTGTCCATCGGGGCAATACTCCTTTACTTTTCATTCAATCCAGAAAACGGGTTGTTATTTCCCAAATGTCCCATACATGAATACCTAGGGATCTATTGTTCCGGCTGTGGAAGTCAAAGGGCCATTCATGACCTGTTACATTTACGTATCGGGGATGCCGTGAGCCACAATATTCTGATATTGCCCGCACTGTTTGTGCTCGCACAACACTTTCTTGTAAAGTTTGGGATTCTTAACGGGAAAAGTCTATTGAATTATCGGTATGCCCCTTTGGTATTGCTGGCCGTTGTATTGCTTTTTATGGCACTCCGTAACTTAAAAATCGGACCTTTTGAATATTTGGCCCCTTAGTTGGCCACTTCGCTGATAAACTTGAGACGGTACAATCTAAGCTCATCATCCTCATAATCGCCATCAAATTCCTCAATGGCCTGTGAAATGGAATCCGTATCTGCCTCCAAAAAGTATTCGTGAATTTCTTCCTGTTGGTCTTCATCCAAAATTTCATCGATCCAATAGCCTAGGTTCAATTTTGTACCACTGAAGACAATCTGCTCCATTTCCTTTATGAGCTCGGGCAGTTTCAACCCCTTGGCAGAGGCAATGTCGTCCAAGGGCAATTTGCGGTCCACACTTTGGATCACATATAATTTCAAGGCCGAATTGGCCCCTGTACTCTTTACCACAAGGTCGTCTGGACGCATAATGTCATTTTCCTCCACGTACTTGGCGACCAATGCCACAAAAGGCTTTCCATATTTTTTAGCCTTCCCTTCCCCTACGCCCTGGATATTGAGCATCTCTTCCATGGTGATGGGGTATTTAAGGGACATATCCTCCAAGGAAGGGTCCTGAAACACCACAAAAGGAGGAACGCCTATTTTTTGGGCTTCTTTTCTTCTGAGGTCCTTCAACAATTTTAACAGGTTATCATCGGCACTGCCTCCGGCAGATTTCCCAGCCGTAACCACCGCTTCATTACCGGTCTCGGTATACTCGTGGTCCTTGGTCATCATGAAGGATTCGGGATTCTTTAGGAATTCCTCCCCAGCTTGGGTAAGATTCAAGATTCCGTAGCGCTCTATTTCTTTTTTCAGTAAACCGGCCACCAGTACTTGTCGCACCAAGGCCATCCAATACATTTTATCCTTGTCTTTCCCAATCCCAAAAAATGGCTTTTCATCGGTCTTGTGCGATGAAATCATGGCATTTACCTTACCCACCAACACCTTTACGATTTCTTTGGTCTTGAACTTTTCATTGGTATCCTTTACCACACGCAGAAGCTTCACCACCTCCTCCATGGCCTCTTCTTTGGGTTTGGGGTTTCTGGCGTTGTCATCCATATCTGCCCCTTCCCCATCTTTCTCATCAAATTCTTCCCCAAAATAATGCAGGATGAATTTTCTCCGTGAAATGGACGTCTCGGCATAGGCCACTATTTCCTGCAACAGGGCATTGCCTATTTCTTGTTCGGCCACAGGTTTGCCGGACATGAACTTTTCCAGTTTCTCCACATCCTTGTAGGCATAAAAGGCCAAACAATGTCCTTCACCGCCATCCCTACCGGCCCTACCGGTTTCTTGGTAATAACTTTCTATACTCTTTGGAATATCATGGTGGATGACAAAACGTACATCCGGCTTATCTATCCCCATCCCAAAAGCAATGGTCGCCACTACCACATCCACTTCCTCCATTAGGAACATATCCTGATATTTGGAACGAGTCTTGGCATCAAAACCGGCATGATAGGGTACCGCACTGATACCATTCACCTGAAGCACTTGGGCCAACTCCTCCACACGTTTTCTGCTCAAACAATATATGATACCGGATTTTCCCTGGTTCTGCTTTACATATCGAATTATATCCGCATCCACATTTTGGGTCTTCGGGCGGACCTCATAGAACAGATTGGGCCTATTGAACGATGCCTTGAACACTTTGGCATCGGTCATCCCCAAATTTTTGATGATGTCTTCCTGCACCTTTGGTGTGGCTGTGGCAGTAAGTCCAACGATGGGAATATCATCCCCCAATCGGTTGATGATTCCTTTCAGATTTCGGTATTCCGGCCTAAAATCATGGCCCCATTCCGAAATACAGTGGGCTTCATCCACCGCAACAAAGGAAATGGTGACACTTCGTAAAAATTCTATGTTCTCTTCTTTGGTCAAGGATTCAGGCGCCACGTACAAAAGTTTGGTAAGACCATTGGTCATATCTTCCTTCACCTGTTTCACTTCGGTCTTGGTCAAGGACGAGTTGAGCACGTGTGCTATGCCCGGTTCCTCGGATATTCCCCGAATGGCATCCACTTGGTTCTTCATCAAGGCAATCAAGGGCGATATGACGATGGCCGCCCCCTCTTTCATAATGGCCGGGAGTTGATAGCACAACGACTTACCCCCGCCTGTTGGCATGATCACAAAAGTGTCATTCCCCTCAAGCACGTTCTGTATTACATTTTCCTGAAGTCCCTTGAACTTTGAAAAACCAAAAATCTTTTTTAGTGAGGTATGCAACTCAGTATTCGTAAGACTCATTTCTGCATTTTCGATTTTAATTCCACCCCTTGGAAAGGGAAAATGGATTTTAAATTTTCAACGTCATTTAAAAGTAGGAAGTATTCTATCTTCCATAAATGGACATAAAAGATAGTTTGATTAGCTTTGTAAACTTAAATATAAGACATTCTTTTAGGAATACAATCAGTTAATCCGTTAATTACCTTGAGCGACATCCAGTCTATTTTATCCATCGCAAAGCGAACCCTTGAAACGGAGAGCAAGGCCATAGCCAATCTTATGGGTCTGCTCGATGAAGAATTCGCCCATGCCGTACAGTATATCTTGGAATCCAAAGGGCGAGTTGTGGTCTCTGGAGTGGGCAAAAGTGCCATTGTAGCCTCAAAAATTGTGGCTACCCTGAACTCTACCGGCACCCCGGCCATTTTTATGCACGCCGCAGATGCCATTCATGGCGATTTGGGCACCATCCAAGAGAACGATATTGTCATCTGCCTATCCAAAAGTGGAAACACCCCGGAAATAAAGGCACTACTCCCCCTGATCAAAATTGGGAAAAACAAATTGATCGGGATTACCGGAAACATGGAGTCCGTATTGGCCAAACAGGCCGATTTTGTCCTGAACACCTTTGTGGAAAAGGAGGCTTGCCCCAATAATCTTGCGCCAACCACCAGTACCTCGGCCCAAATGGCCATGGGGGATGCCTTGGCTATTTGCCTATTGGAACTCCGTGGCTTTTCCAGTGCCGATTTTGCCAAATATCACCCTGGCGGCGCTTTGGGCAAAAAGTTATATTTGCGGGTCGCCGATATTGTGGTGAACAACCAAAAACCACAAGTCGACGTCAACTCAAATGTGAAAGAAGTGATCGTTGAGATTTCAGAAAAGATGTTGGGGGTTACCGCAGTCATTGAAAATGACAAAGTGGTTGGGGTGGTCACCGACGGGGACATCCGAAGGATGCTCAGCAAATATGACAACATCAATGGGCTCACGGCCAAGGACATCATGACATCCAATCCAAAATCGGTAGAGGTTGACACCCTTGCGGTAAACGCCTTGAAACTACTTCAAGAAAAAGGGATTTCCCAACTATTGGCCTTTGACAATGGGGCCTATGCTGGGGTAGTCCATATCCATAACCTTATAAACGAGGGAATCCTATAATGGCAAAAACAGCAAAGAAAAATCCAGATGAAATGTCCTTTTTGGACCATTTGGAAGAATTGAGATGGCACTTGATACGCTCCACCCTGGCCATAGTTATAATTGCCTGTATGGCATTTGTTTTCAAGGGGTTTATTTTTGACACCATTTTGTTCGGCCCCAAGAATATGGACTTCCCCACCTACAAATTCTTTTGTAGGATTGCCACCTATTTTGGCATTGATTCCGAATTTTGCGGGGACACCATGCCATTTACCATTCAAAGTAGGTTGATGGCAGGGCAATTCTCGGCCCATATCTGGACCTCCATTTGGGCGGGTATCATCCTTGGCTTTCCCTACATTTTGTACGAATTGTGGAAATTTATCAGCCCAGGACTTTATGAGAATGAACGTAAATATTCCCGTGGTTTTATCTTAACGGCATCTTCCCTGTTCTTTTTAGGGGTACTTTTCGGGTATTACGTGGTAGCTCCCCTATCCATTAACTTTTTGGGAACCTATCAGGTCAGTAAAGAGGTACTCAATGAAATTGATTTGGCCTCCTATGTGGGAGCTGTTCGATCCTCGGTGATTGCCTGTGGGATTATGTTTGAACTCCCCATTATCATTTACTTTTTGACCAAAGTAGGATTGGTAACCCCGGAAATCCTGAAAAAGTATCGAAAAATTGCTTTGGTGATCGTTTTGATCCTTTCCGCGATCATTACACCTCCCGATGTAACCAGCCAAATTGTGGTGGCAGTACCAGTGCTTATTTTGTACCAGATCAGTATCCGGATTTCCAAGGTGGTGGTAAAGAGAGAGGCCAAAAAAGAAAAAGAGAGAAAGAATGCCAAATAGTGTAGATGAGTTCAACGCCTATCGTTCCAAGATGAACGAAAAATTGCTTGCCGAGAACAACAAGCTCATCAAGCGTATCTTTAATTTGGACACCAACGCCTATATGGCCGGTGCTTTGGATGTAAAGACCAAAGAACTGTTGGGATTGGTCGCTTCTGCCGTTCTCCGTTGTGATGACTGCGTAAAGTATCATTTGGAGCATTCCAAAAAGGCAGGGGCCAGTAAGGAAGAGGTCATGGAAACTTTGGGCATTGCCACTTTGGTGGGCGGTACCATTGTGGTTCCCCATTTGCGAAGAGCCTATGAATTTTGGGAAGATTTGGAGGAGCATGATGCTTAAAAAAAACCAAAAGACCATCCCATAGAAACAGAATATGTTTAGTTTTGGCACATTTCTATGAAGCTACGCGCAGATAATATCATGAAGGCCTATCGTGGCCGAAAGGTCGTAAAAGGCATTTCACTTGAAGTAAACCAAGGTGAAATTGTAGGACTTCTAGGACCCAACGGAGCTGGTAAAACCACCTCGTTCTACATGATCGTAGGCCTCATAAAACCCAATGGAGGCCAGATTTTCCTCGACAATATGGACATCACCGCCTTTCCCATGTACAAAAGGGCGCAGAACGGTATTGGGTATTTGGCACAGGAGGCTTCTGTATTTCGAAAGCTGAGCATTGAAAAGAACATCCTTAGCGTGTTGCAGCTCACCAAACTGAGCAAAAAAGAGCAGCACATGAAAATGGAGTCGCTCATTGATGAATTTGGTCTGGGGCATATCCGAAAAAACCGGGGAGACCTTTTGTCCGGAGGCGAACGCCGACGTACCGAAATTGCCCGCGCCTTGGCAACCGATCCAAAATTTATTTTGTTGGATGAGCCCTTTGCCGGTGTAGATCCCGTGGCTGTGGAAGACATCCAGCGTATTGTGGCCCAATTGAAAAACAAAAACATTGGTATTCTGATCACGGACCACAATGTCCAGGAAACCTTGGCCATTACCGAACGATCTTACCTGATGTTCGAAGGAGGTATCTTAAAAGCAGGGGTTCCCGAGGAACTGGCTATGGACGAGATGGTTCGAAAGGTATATTTGGGGCAAAACTTTGAGCTTCGTAAAAAGAAATTGGACTTTTAGTCCTTTTCCTTCCACTTTTTCACTTTTACTTGAATTGAGGGAGACAACTCCTTTAAATGTGTAATGAACCCCATCCTATCTTTGGGTGAGACAACCACACTATTGTATCTATCATAAAGAATTTCAAGTCTTTGCAAGGATGCAGCCGGAGCTGAAATGGGATTATAGGTTTCCACAATTCCAGTAATCGATGCTATGGGAATCACTTTTTTAAACCAAAAAAAGGATTTGACCACCAACACCTCCTCCTTGATTTCATAGGATATGGAATAAAATACGGAAACCACGAAAAGTAAAATCACAATCGGTATGATCAACTTTATCCAATCTCCATCTTTAATCACGGGAACCATGCCCGCACCAGAAATCAATAGAACGGGAATAAGCAATTCCAGCCCTACTTTGGAAGGGTACACTTTACTATCGGAATTTCGTTGTTCAGCTTCGGCCATTCTTTTGGAAGTTCAGTACCGAAGCAATCAAGTAAAATGCAATGATCAAGGGGATGGCCAAAAACTTAAGAGTCAGCAACATGATCAGGCTACCTATCAAAAACAAATATCGAACCGCATTGTCTTTAAAGCCCCAATTGTCAAATTTCAAGGCAAAAAGTTCAATCTTGGAATTCAGCAAATAAGCACTGACCAAGGTCAAGCCTATTAAAAACCATTGGTTCAGGATGACGCCACTGAGCACCTCATTGTTGTGATACAACAAAATAAGAGGCAAAGAAAGGATTAAAAGAGCATTGGCCGGTGTGGGAAGTCCCCTAAAAGAGGACACTTGATTCTCGTCCACATTAAAGTTTGCCAACCGATATGCGGACGCCAAAGTAATTACAAATCCCAAGAAGGGCAGTAGGGTTATTTCATCATCATGTCCAAAAAAACCGAGGTTCCATCCGCCACGTTCCGCCATATTGAGCAACTGGAACATGACAATTCCCGGCACCAATCCGCTGGTGATCATATCGGCCAGGGAATCCAACTGCACCCCTATCTCACTTTGCACCTTCAACAAACGCGCTGCCAATCCATCAAAAAAATCGAAAAATATCCCAATAAACACAAAAAGAGCGGCCCATTCCAAATGGTTGAGAACTGCAAAAACCGTTGCCACACAACCGCTGAATACATTGAGGAGCGTTAGAAAATTGGGAATGTACGATTTCATAAACTTCAATTTCCGTAAAAATAAGGCAAAAAGATTTTGATGTTCGGCTGAGCCGTATTTATTCTGATATTTGCCCAGACAAATCAAACCATGACGGCAAGAACCCTCTTTTTCACCATACTTCTTCTACTAGGGGTGCGGGCCTTGGCCCAAGCTCCCCAACTCTCGGAAAGGTCACAGATAAGTCTCCTTACCTGCGCCGCTGGCGATGAACTTTACTATGCCTTTGGCCATAGTTCGTTCCGGGTCCAGGATTCTGTCTTGGGGATAGATGTGGTCTACAACTATGGTACTTTTGATTTCAACCGCCCTAATTTCTACCTGAACTTTGTCAAGGGAAAATTGATCTACTCCCTTTCCAGACGCAGTTTTGATGATTTTCTTTTTGAATATGAAATGGAGAAAAGATGGGTCAAGGAACAAATTTTGGACCTCACTCTTGAACAAAGAAATCAACTACTCGCTTTTTTCGAAAACAATTACCTGCCCCAAAACCGAGACTATCTTTATGACCCGCTACTGAACAATTGCTCCAGCATTACAGGGGATATCCTAAAAGACCAATTTGGGGATGCCGTTGTCTTTGATGGTTCTTATTTGGATCAACAATATACCTTCCGCCAGTTGGTACGGCAATTTATGGATGTCAATTCTTGGTCCATGTTCGGCATAGATTTGGCCTTTGGTTCTGTGGTAGACCGAAAGGCCACCGTACAGGAACATATGTTTTTGCCCTACTATGCCATGGAACAGATACGGCATACCTCCTTAAATGGAAAACCGTTGTTGAAAAGGGAGCGTTCGGTCTTGGACTATGCCGAACATACCCAACAGCGCTTTTTTCCGCTGACCCCATTATTTTGGTTTGTTTTACTATTGGCATTCACGGCCCTTATCACTTATTTTGACCATAAGCACCAAACGCGGAGCCGTTGGCTGGATTTCACCTTATTCTTTATCTCCGGGTTGGTGGGCACCTTTTTGTTGGTATTATGGTTGGCCACCGACCATACGTCGACACCCAAAAATTTCAATGTGCTGTGGGCATTTCCACTGAATGCCATAGTGGCCTTTATTTTTGCCTTTCAGGACAAATTGCCTGCATGGTCGCCCAAGTATCTATGGACATTGTTGGCCCTGATTGGGCTCACATTGGTGCTATGGATATTCAAGGTGCAGATTTTTTCCCCTGTACTGATTCCCTTATTTTTGACCCTGGCCATCCGATATGGGTATCTCATTCGGTATTCCAAACTTTAGGACCAAACCGCATCCATGAATTTACTAACGGTAGAGAACATATCTAAATCGTATGGGGAGCTGGTCTTGTTCTCCGATATTTCCTTCGGAATAAACAAGGACCAAAAAATAGCCCTCATCGCCAAAAATGGGACTGGAAAGACCTCCATCCTCAATATCATGTCCGGAAAGGATGCCACCGAAACGGGTCAGGTGACCATACGTAAGGGGATTAAAATGGCCTTTTTGGAACAAGAGCCCGAGTTGGCCCCCAACCTTACCATTGAAGAGACCATTCTGGCCACGGACAATGAAACTTTGAGGGTCATTTCCAACTATGAAAAAGCGGTGGAAAACCCCGAAGACACCGAACGCTACCAAAAAGCGTTTGAAGCCATGGAACGGCTCAATGCTTGGGATTTTGAGACCCAATACAAGCAAATTCTCTTTCAACTCCAATTGACCCAACTCGATGCCAAGGTAAAAACACTCTCAGGCGGGCAACGAAAACGCTTGGCCCTGGCCAATGCCTTGCTCAACAAACCAGATTTGCTCATTCTGGATGAGCCCACCAACCATTTAGATCTTGAAATGATCGAATGGCTGGAAGCCTATTTTGCGAAGGAAAACATTACCCTGTTCATGGTGACCCACGACCGATATTTCCTAGATCGGGTCTGTAATGAAATCCTTGAACTGGATAACAATCAATTGTACAGCTACAAGGGAAATTACACTTATTTCCTTAAGGAAAAGGAATCCCGTATGGAACGGGAAGAAGTGGAACAGCACAAGTCCAAACAACTGTACAAAAAAGAGTTGGACTGGATGAGAAGGCAACCCAAGGCCCGAACCACCAAGTCCAAATCCCGAATCGATGATTTTAGCGAAATCAAAAAACGGGCACACCAACGCCGTATGGAACATGAGGTGCAACTGGAACTGAACATGGAACGCTTGGGCAGCAAAATCCTGGAATTGCACAATGTGTCCAAAGCATATGGGGAAAAGACGTTGCTATCCAAATTTGATTACACCTTCACCAAAGGGGAACGCGTAGGCATTATTGGCCAGAATGGCACGGGCAAATCCACATTTTTGAACATCATCACCCAACAAGAACAGGTGGATGGAGGAAAAGTAGTGGTGGGCGACACCTTAAAGTTTGGTTACTACACCCAAAAAGGCATTCCGGATAAAGAAGGACAGAAGGTCATTGATGTCATTCGCGAGTTTGGGGACTACATCCCCCTAAAAAAGGGCAAGCAGATTTCCGCCCAACAACTTCTGGAACGTTTTCTTTTTGATAGAAAAAAGCAGTACGATTTTGTTGAGAAGCTCAGTGGCGGGGAGCGCAAGCGCCTGTACTTATGTACAGTGCTCATTCAGAATCCCAATTTTTTGATTCTGGATGAACCCACCAACGACTTGGACATTGTTACCCTGAACGTATTGGAAAGTTTCCTTTTGGATTTTCCGGGTTGCTTGATCGTGGTATCGCACGACCGTTATTTTATGGACAAGATAGTGGACCACTTGTTTGTTTTCAAAGGGAATGGGGTAATCGAAGACTTTCCGGGCAATTATACCGATTACAGGGTGTACGAGAGCAGCAAGATTGCCGAGGAAAGGGAAAATAAGGGCAACGCTTCGGAAAAAGTGGAAAAAACCCATTGGAAGGAAAAGGACAACAGTGGAAAGCTCTCCTACATGGAGCAAAAAGAATACAAACAATTGGAAAAGGACATTCAAAAACTGGAAGGGCAAAAAGAAGTATTACAGAACAAGTTCACCAATCCCGATTTGAGCGGTGACGAAATCAACCAACTTTCCATTGAGCTCAAAGAAGTGTCGGATACCATTGAAGAAAAAACGGAGCGTTGGTTTGAACTTTCCGCTATTTTAGAAGGATAACTATGTGGTTCAAGCTTTTTTCTTTCCTAAAATTCCTATCCAAATCCAAAAACGAGCATGGGGTCCACTCTCCTTTCGTATTCGGCTATGTAACGCAATGCCTGTACAGCAAACAAAAGTTCAATCAAGATAAAACCGCTGATGTATTACTGAAAAGCATTGGTTATTTCAATATCAAAACCCTATACATCAACGAAAATCCGGACCTTGAGGAATTGGTCAAGGAGCAATACCCAGATATCCGCCCCAGCGAGAACACGGTAGACCTATTGTTCACGAAGCATTTGGACGCTTATGGTCTTGACAGACTCCTATCCAGTGGAAAGTTGCACAATGACAGTATGGTCTTGATAGACGCCATTCACGAAGACCCGGAAAGCGAGCACGAATGGAAAGACCTTATTGAATCACCAAATATTACCGTAAGTATGGACCTGTTTCATTGTGGCGTCCTATTTGTTCGAAAAGAACAGGTCAAGGAACATTTCACCATTCGGATATAAAGAAGTAATTTTAGGTATGGAAAATGCAGCAACAGATAACACCATTTGGTACGTTCTGGCCGTATTGGGACTCATTTATTTGATCATTGTATTCCGAAACAAAAGGGGTGCCAAACGCAGAAGGTCCCGCAAGTTCATGGAAGGTAAACGGCAACATGAGCGAGACAATTAGCAATTAGCAATTAGCAATTAGCAATTAGCAATTAGCAATTAGCAATTAGCAATTAGCAATTAGCAATTAGCAAAAATACATTTTAGTCATCCATACAACTGTTCATTGTTTATTGAACATTGATAATTGTAAAAATGAAAATATACACCAAAACCGGGGACCAAGGTACTACCGCCTTATTTACTGGCACCAGAGTTCCCAAGCACCATATCCGCATAGAGAGCTACGGCACCATTGACGAACTCAACGCATTCTTGGGACTGCTCCGCGATCAAGAAATGGATCCCCATTCCAAAAAAACGATCACCCATATCCAAGAAAAGCTGTTTACCGTAGGGTCTATTCTGGCCACAGAGCCTAAAAAGGACAGTCGCCTTAAAATTCCACGCATCAATGCCGATGATATTGCATTGTTGGAAAGGGAAATGGACACCATGAACGAAAATCTTCCCCAGATGACACATTTTATCTTGCCGGGAGGACACCCAACCGTGTCATACTGTCATATTGCCAGAACGGTTTGCCGAAGGGCAGAACGTATGATTTCATATTTGAATGAAAACGAACCCCTTCCCGAAACCCTGCTTTCCTATATCAACCGCTTGTCGGATTATCTGTTTGTCTTGGCACGGAAGTTGTCCAAAGATGTTAAAGCCGATGAAGTCAAGTGGATCCCGGAGAAGTTGGACCAATAAATTCGTTTTTTTAACGTTAGAGTTTTGCCAACTCCAAAATAATTTTTAAATAATGTTGTTTTTACTTGACAAATTGGGTTTAAAAATTATTTTTGCAAAAAATTTAAAATCAAACCGTTACTATGTACTGGACATTAGAACTAGCTTCATATTTAAGTGATGCGCCTTGGCCAGCCACCAAAGACGAACTGATAGATTACGCAATCCGTACCGGAGCACCGTTGGAGGTTGTTGAAAACCTTCAATCCATGGAAGAAGAGGGCGGCGAGATATATGAGTCCATCGAGGAAATCTGGCCCGATTATCCTACGGAAGAGGACTACCTCTGGAATGAGGATGAGTATTGACCTCTGAATACACAAAGCACGTTAAAAAGTCTCATTTGAGGCTTTTTTTTATGTAATTTTGGCAGCCTAGCAAAAGATTTCCAACATAATCCCATCAATGGAACAGCTTTTGCCACTCAAACAAAAAAACAATTCATGAGTTTTATCAATTCCGTATTGAAGGTTTTTGTGGGTGATAAATCAGAGAAAGATGTCAAGTCCCTACAACCTTTGGTCAAAGAAATAAGATCCTTTGAGCAACAACTGGAAGGACTGTCCCACGACGAACTTAGACAAAAGACCGCTGCCTTTAAAGCCCAGATCGCAGAAGACTGTAAAGAGGTGAATGAAAAAATTTCGGCTTTACAGGAAGAAGTCCAAAACTCCACCGATATTGATCGCAACGAGGAAATCTATGCTGAAATAGACAAACTCAACGAAGAAGCCTATAAGATTTCAGAAAAAACATTGAGTGACATCCTTCCAGAGGCTTTTGCCGTGGTAAAGGAAACTGCCAAGCGTTTTGCCAACAATGAAACGCTTACGGTAACCGCTTCGGAATTTGACCGCGCTCTTTCCGGTGATAAAGACTATGTTACCTTGGAAGGTGACAGCGCCATTTGGAACAATTCATGGGATGCCGCCGGCAAGGAAGTCACTTGGGACATGGTACATTATGATGTACAGTTGATTGGGGGTATTGCACTGCACGAAGGAAAAATTGCCGAGATGCAGACGGGGGAAGGAAAAACTCTCGTGGCCACCCTCCCACTCTACCTAAACGCCTTGGCCGGTAAAGGTGCGCACTTGGTCACCGTTAACGATTACTTGGCCAAAAGGGACAGTGCCTGGATGGCGCCCATTTTTGAATTCCATGGCCTATCCGTGGATTGTATAGACAAGCACCAGCCCAATTCCGATGGAAGACGGGCCGCCTACAATGCCGATATCACCTACGGTACCAATAACGAGTTTGGTTTTGACTACCTGCGCGACAATATGGCGCATACCCCGGGAGACTTGGTACAGCGTCCCCACCATTACGCCATTGTGGATGAGGTGGATTCCGTATTGATCGATGATGCACGGACCCCTTTGATCATTTCAGGTCCCGTGCCCGAAGGTGACCGCCATGAATTCAACGAATTAAAACCAAAGGTTTCGGACATTGTCCAGAAACAACGCCAATATCTGACAGGCGTTTTGGCAGAAGCCAAGAAACTTATCGCCGCTGGCGACACCAAGGAAGGTGGATTCCTATTGCTTCGTGTACACCGCGGACTTCCCAAGAACAAGGCACTTATCAAGTTTTTGAGTGAGGAAGGCGTGAAACAACTGCTACAGAAGACCGAGAACTTCTACATGCAGGACAACAACCGGGAAATGCCCAAAGTGGATGCCGAGCTGTTGTTCGTCATTGATGAAAAGAACAATCAGATTGAGCTTACCGATAAAGGGGTGGATTACATCTCCGGGGATCAGGACAAAGACTTCTTTGTAATGCCCGATATCGGCAGCGAAATTGCCAAAATAGAAGGACAGGAACTTGAGATTGAGCAAGAAGCGGAACTCAAGGAAGAGCTTTTCAAGGACTTTGCCGTGAAGAGCGAGCGTATCCATACCATGACACAGTTGTTGAAAGCCTACACGCTTTTTGAAAAAGATGTGGAATACGTGGTCATGGACAACAAGGTAATGATCGTGGATGAGCAAACCGGACGTATCATGGACGGTAGACGCTACTCTGATGGACTCCATCAAGCCATTGAGGCCAAGGAAAGCGTGAAGATCGAGGCCATGACACAGACCTTCGCCACCATCACTCTTCAGAACTATTTTAGAATGTACAACAAGCTGGCCGGGATGACCGGTACAGCCGTTACCGAAGCAGGTGAGTTTTGGGAAATCTATAAGTTGGATGTGATGGAAATCCCAACCAACCGTCCCATTGCGCGTGACGACCGTCATGATTTGATCTACAAGACCAAACGTGAAAAATACAACGCCATCATTGAAGAGGTAACCACCCTTTCTTCAGCGGGAAGACCTGTACTTATTGGTACCACATCCGTGGAAATATCCGAATTGCTCTCCAAACTCTTGAGCGTTCGTAAGGTTCCACACAACGTATTGAATGCCAAACTCCACAAGAAAGAGGCTGACATTGTAGCCGAAGCAGGAAATGCAGGCGTGGTCACCATTGCCACCAACATGGCCGGTAGGGGTACGGATATTAAACTGACCCCCACCGTAAAAGAAGCTGGAGGTCTGGCCATTATCGGTACGGAACGTCACGATTCCAGACGTGTGGATAGGCAGTTGAGAGGTCGTTCAGGACGACAAGGAGACCCAGGAAGTTCCCAGTTCTATGTTTCCTTGGAAGATAACCTCATGCGTTTGTTCGGCTCGGACCGGGTTGCCAAGATGATGGACCGCATGGGCTTGGAAGAAGGTGAGGTCATCCAACATTCAATGATGACCAAATCCATTGAACGTGCCCAGAAAAAAGTAGAGGAGAACAACTTTGGTATCCGTAAGCGTCTTTTGGAATATGATGACGTCATGAATGCCCAAAGGGAGGTGGTCTACAAGAGAAGAAGGCATGCCCTGCAAGGGGAACGCCTTAAAGTGGACATTGCCAATATGATCTATGACACTTGTGAGGTGATCGCGGAAACCAATAAAATGGCCGATGATTACAAAAACTTCGAATTTGAATTGATCAAGTACTTTTCCATAACCTCCCCTATTGGTGAAGAGGAGTTTAAGAAATTGGGCTTCCAAGAAATTGCCAATACCATTTATAAAGGTGCCTACGATTTCTACCAACAGAAAATGGAACGTAGTGCCAATGCAGCATTCCAGGTCATTAAAAAGGTTTACGAGGATCAGTCCAACAAGTTTGAACGTATCGTGGTTCCCTTTACGGATGGCATCAAAAGCTTGAACGTGGTCACCAACCTTGAAAAAGCTTATACCACGGATGGCAAGCAGTTGATCACTGATTTTGAGAAAAATATCTCCTTGGCCATTATTGATGATTCGTGGAAAACGCATTTGCGCAAAATGGACGAGCTCAAACAATCCGTACAGTTGGCCGTACACGAACAGAAAGACCCTTTATTGATCTACAAGTTCGAGGCGTTTGAACTCTTCAAGGAAATGATCGATAAAGTGAACAAAGAGGTGATTTCATTCTTGTTCAAAGGAGAATTGCCTTCAGAGAACACCAATCAAATCCAGGAGGCACGAAATGTTCGCAGGCCCAAGGAAAATCTTCAGACTTCTAAAGAAGAAATCCCGAATAGCGATGAATTGGCCGCACAAAACAGGGCTGCAGGACAAACCCAAAGACAAAGACCATCTGTGACCGAGACCATAACTCGTGAAAAACCAAAAATTGGCAGGAACGACAAGGTCACGATAAAAAATGTGATGTCCGGGGAAAGCAAAACCTGTAAGTACAAACAAGCCGAACCCCTTATCGATAAGGGCGAGTGGGTACTGGTAGAGGACTGATTCCTTCCTACATAAAGTTTTAAAAGCGGCAGCGATTTACGCTGCCGCTTTTGATTATATCAAAAAACATATTTAGATTTACACCACAAACACCCCGTAACGAGCTACTTTTACTACTTCAATGAATCAACCTTTAGCGTAGTAGAGGAAAACATCAAGCGTAGCATATGAAGATTCCTATTAAGGACAGATATCGTTTACAAGACAAGATTGATTTGATACTTAAAGTTAATTATAGTTCTTCGGTGTTCGCGTTTATCCTCGGGATAATATGCCTCTTCTTTTTGGATATCCAAGGCATGATTCCTTATGCCTGTTTTGGTTTTGCCTTCTTGAACTTGTTAAATACGGTTCTGTATAAAAAGCACGGAAACCTTATCCTTACCTATAACCTCACCTCCATCTTGGCCATGATTGGGGCCACTATGGTGACCATTTATAGTGGGGGCATACAAAGTCCGTTTGTTTTTGTTTTGGCCATTGTGGTCTTTGCAGGCTATGTCACCACCAAAGTGTTTGGGCAACTTTATCTGATCATCAACCTTTCGGTTCTGGCCATTTTGTTCTTATATGATGTAGGCAACTTTAAGGTCACCGAAAACACCATTCCTTTGGAAGCTAGGGACTGGTTTGCCTTTTTAAGTGCTGTCTTTGCAGTATATCTTTTAGGCGGGGTATTTGGAAAAAACCTGTTAAGAGCGCACCATAAGCTCTACAAATCCCGAAATGAAATCCAAGAACGCATTGAAGAAAAGGAAATCCTCCTCAAGGAAGTCCATCATAGGGTAAAGAACAATCTACAGACCGTATCCAGTCTTTTGAGCCTGCAATCCCGGGCCATAGCTGATGATAAGATCAGCAACATCATCAAAAGCAGTCAGAACAGGGTGGTTTCCATGGCCATGGTGCATGAGATGCTCTACAAGCGGGACGATTATCTTTCAAAAATTGAACTTAAGCCCTATGTACAGGAGTTATGCGATTACCTCGTACGTTCCGTAAAAGGGACCTCCAACAATGTCAAGGTAAATCTGGACATTGATGACAACAAACTGAGTATCGACACCATCATTCCCCTTGGGCTGATTATCAACGAAACCATCACCAATGCCCTTAAGTATGGTATTACCGAAGGACATGATGGCGAAATCCATGTGTCCCTGCACAAGCTTCCCAATGACCGTTACGAAATGTACTTGGGAGACAACGGTATTGGGTATTCAGAGGATATCAATCCAAGGACATCAAACTCCTTGGGATTAAAGCTCATCTATAACCTCACACGCCAGCTTCGTGGTACCATTAGCCGGGATTATGACAAGAAAGGAACCTACTATCGTATAGAGTTTGAGGAAATTATAGAGGAATTCAACTCGGTTGATTAAACGGTTTTTTTATCTTTAGAAGATTATCATTAATCTTCATCGCATGTCTAAAAAACTACTCCTAGGTATATTCTTTGCCTGTTTCACCTTTTCAGTCTCCGCCCAAGATTATTTTTTTAAGAAATTCCATCCTTTCAACCCAGAGGTGCCTTCGCCAGAAGAATTCTTGGGATACGGTATTGGGGACCGGCATACCCGTCATGACCTTATCGTGGCCTATTTAACGAAGCTTTCCGAGGTTTCGGACAGGGCCAGTATCCACCAATATGGACAGACCCACGAGGGACGGAAATTGGTCATCCTGACCATTACATCACCCCAAAACCTCAACAATCTGGAGCAATTGAAGCAAAAACACCTTCAATTTACTGACCCTTCCCAAACCCCGACCAATTACGATGAAGTACCCATTTTTATCAATTTGGCGTATAATGTCCACGGTAATGAACCTTCAAGCTCCGAGGCCGCTTTACTGACTGCCTATACCTTGGCCGCTTCCAACCATCCCGAAATATTGAACTATCTGGACAAAGGGGTCATCTTTATTGATCCCACCATTAATCCAGACGGAAGGGACAGGCATACCCAGTGGGCCAATATGTACCAAGGCAACCCATTGGTGGCCGACCCTGCAGATGCCGAACACAACGAATACTGGCCCATGGGAAGGACCAACCATTATTGGTTCGACCTGAACCGGGATTGGTTATTGGCCATCAACCCGGAAAGCCGGGGCAAACTCAACTGGTATCATGATTGGTACCCCAATGTAGTCACCGACTTTCATGAAATGGGCAGCCAGAGCACCTATTTCTTTGAACCGATGAAGACTAACGGCTCCTTAAATCCCATTATGCCCAAGGAAAATTACGAGGACCTCAACAATCTGTTTGGGGATTATTTCTCCAAAGCATTGGATAGTATCGGTTCCTTTTACTTCACCAAAGAAGTCTTTGATGGCACGTATCCCGGTTACGGTTCCTCCTACCCCGATCTTCAAGGCGGTTTGGGAATATTGTTTGAACAGGCCAGCTCAAGGGGTCATAAACAAACTACCGATTTCGGTGAAATCACCTTTCCTTTTACCATCAGAAACCAATATACGTCAAGCATCACCACGGTCAAGGCTGCGGTTGAAAACAAGGCCATGTTGCGCAAATACCAACAAGATTTCTTCAAAAGTGGGCTTACCAATGCCTCCAAAAGCAGAATCCAAGGGTATACGTTCGGGGATGATTACGATGCCAACCGGGTAAAAGCGTTTGTGGACAAGTTGTTGTTGCATAAAATTGATGTCTATAAATCCGGAAACCGATTTGTGGTCCCTACACGGCAGCCCCAGTACAGAATGGTACAGACCATGTTCGAGACCTATGACAAATACCGGGACAGTGTCTATTATGATGCTTCCGCTTGGTCATTGGCCAATTTCTACAACATGAAATACAGTCCGGTCAATAATTTGAACTTGGGAGAAAAAATAACCTCTACTGAGAGTCTGGTGAACACTCAGGCCGTACAAAGGTCAGAGTATGCCTATATCATTGATTATGATGATTACAACGCCGTAGCAGCCCTCAACTATTTACAATCCAAAGGATTGGTGCTGTCCTCTGCCTTTAAGCCCTTCACGGTTAAAACCACAGTTGGGAACAAAAGGTTCAACTATGGGGCCTTGGTGGTGCCCGTTAGCCTACAGCAAAAGAAAGATGCAGATACCGTGTATCAATTGGTCCAAGAGGCACAACAAAAATTTCAGGTCCCCACCTATTCCATCCCTTCGGGCTATAGTGTACAAGGGGTTGATTTGGGTAGTAGGTACATTTCCCCCATAACCAAGCCCAAAGCCGTAATGCTTATTGGACAGGGTACCCGCTCCTATGAAGCCGGTGAGGTCTGGCATCTGTTGGACACCCGTGTGCATATGCCCATCACCAAAGTTCCCATGCGAAATTTTGGCGGATTGGATTTGGACAAGTACAATACACTGGTGATGGTCTCCGGATCTTATAATTTTTCGGAAAGCCAATTCAACAAGATCAAGGATTGGATAAGCAAGGGCAATACGCTTATTACGATAGGGACAGCCTCCGAATGGGCCATTGACAAGAAGTTGGTAACAGAAAAACTGACCAAAAAGGAGAAAGATTCCACGGCAACCGTGGAACGCAAACCTTATGTGGATGCTCCCGAGAACATCGGCAAGGAAAGTGTGGGCGGTGCCATTTTTAAAGTCGACATCGATGTGACCCACCCCTTGGCTTTTGGATATCGGGATACTACCATTCCGGTCTACAAGAACAATTCTGTTTGGCTGGCGCCAAGTAAAAATGCCTATGCCACCGTAGGGAAATATTCCAAAAATCCACATGTGGATGGCTTTATCACGGCCAAGAATATGGAAGAAAACCTAAAACCTTCGGCTTCTTTGATAGTTAGTGAGGTAGGTAGTGGTCGTGTGGTATTGTTTGCGGACAACCCCAATTTCAGGGGATCATGGTATGGCACCAACCGTCTGTTCCTCAACGCATTGTTTTTGGGCGATAAAATTGAAGTTCCTGAATAACCAACACCAGATATCATGAAAAAAATACTTTTCCTTGTACTATCACTCCAATTTCTTTTGGCTACAGGTCAAGAGAGTATGAGTGAAGGACCATTTTCGCAACTTATTATCAGAGGGGTAACCTTGATCAATGGCAACGGTTCACCGCCAAGAGGTCCTATAGACATTGTTGTGGAGAAGAATAAAATCGTGAACATTCAGGTAGTGGGTTATCCCGGGGTAAAGATTGATGCATCCAAAAGACCTAAACTAAAACCCGGGGGTAAGGAGTTGGATTGCTCCGGTATGTACCTTCTTCCAGGATTTATAGACATGCATGGCCATATTGGTGGCGAGGCCCAAGGTGCGGACTCTGATTATGTGTTCAAACTTTGGATGGCGCACGGTATCACCACCGTAAGGGAACCTAGTGGCCGGGGTGTGGACTGGACGCTCGACCTCAAACGGAAAAGTGAAAAGAACCAAATCATCGCTCCCCGTATTTATGCCTATACTGGGTTTGGTCAGCAAGGTGGGGATTTCAACCCCTTGAACGGTTCTGCCATAAGCACTCCCGAGCAAGCACGGAAATGGGTACGTGCCAATGCAGAACGGGGAGCAGATGGCATCAAGTTCTTTGGTGCTCCACCGGAAATCATGACCGCTGCTTTGGATGAAAACAAAAAATTAGGGTTGCGGTCCGCATGCCACCATGCCCAGACCGACGTGGCCCGTTGGAACGTCCTCAATTCTGCCCGCGCCGGTTTAACCACCATGGAGCATTGGTATGGCCTCCCAGAAGCGCTATTTGAAGATAGAACGGTACAGGATTACCCGTTGGACTACAACTACCAGAATGAGCAACATCGTTTTGAGGAAGCCGGAAAATTATGGGAACAGGCTGCCAAACCGTATTCCGAGCATTGGAACAAGGTCATGGATGAACTTATCAGCTTGGATTTTACGTTGGTACCCACCTTCAATATCTATGAAGCCAGCAGGGACTTGCATCGGGCCAGAAGGGCCGAATGGCATGAGGACTATACCCTGCCCTCCCTTTGGGAGTTTTATCAACCCAGCATGATTTCCCATGGTTCCTATTGGCACGATTGGGGTACTGAACAGGAGGTGGCATGGAAACGCAACTACAAGCTCTGGATGACCTTCATCAATGAATATAAGAACCGAGGTGGTCGTGTGGCCACGGGATCGGATTCCGGGTTTATATTCCAACTATACGGATTTGCTTATATCCGGGAAATGGAATTGCTCCGTGAAACCGGGTTCCATCCTTTGGAAATCATTCGATCAGCCACGCTGAACGGCGCCGAAGCTTTGGGTGCTGCGGATAAAATAGGCACTGTGGATGTGGGCAAGATGGCCGATTTTGTAATCCTCTCAGAAAATCCCTTACGAAATTTCAAGGTACTCTATGGCACCGGGGCCATTAAACTTACCGAGAATAACGAAGTGGTTCGCGTGGGCGGGGTTACCTATACGGTTAAGGACGGTATCGTCTACGATGCGAAGGCACTTTTACGGGACGTAAAGAAACAAGTACAGCAAGCAAAAGAAAAATTGAACTACAGCATAAAACAACCGGGATCAAAATAGCATCCATAAACGATTTTGGGATTAAAAATTTAGTATTGGCAGGATAGCGGTATCAACTACTGACGTCCTGCTTTTTTATTGGAACATTTTTTTTCGAAACGAAAAGACTATCGAAGCCATTACAAAGGCAAAGCTTAAAAACAGTGTAAATGGAATAATAATACCCATGATCATGATTAAGCCAATTTAGCCCTGTCCTTTTTAGTTTTGAAAGAAAGCTCTTTTTTAACCCTTGAATTTTTGAACTTGTACAATCTAGCTACTTCAGTTTCACCTTTAGTTTGCTTTTGAATATCGATGTTCAATTCAACTCCTACAGCAACGGTATCAACTTTTACTTCTTTGGAAGTGTCTTGGGCCATGGCTACGGTTCCGATGAAAATTACTGCGATGATGGTTAAAATTGTTTTCATGATTTGGGTTTTTATTACGAAGTAAAGCTACCCTCACATGGTCCCTGAAGCAGATTTCCATCGCTAAACCCCACTTTTTTTTCGGTGTAAAAACTTTTCTTGGACAAAGTGTTTTTTATCGCCGATGAACGTTTTTGGGTCAAAAAACAACACACCGACCGGGTGTGCATTTCATCGATCATTTTAAAGGCGCCATCTTTGTAAACCCTTGTAAACAAAGCAATTATTTGTAGGAAAAGAAATACAGAAAATAGATTTTTAGTGGTAAAAACCCTACAAAAATGACTTCCGACACGAATGTGGAAGAGTCACAGGAGAATGTTCAAAAACCTCCGATTAACACTTTTTAACACGTCTCGTCGTAATAGTTGCTATCTTATCCCTACTAAGCAAAAAACAACACCATGAAAATCGTACAGATTCCTTTTTTGGTTTTGCTTCTTTTGGTTTCCACAAGCTGCCAGTCCAAAACCAAATCCAACAAGCAAGAACTCACTCAAAAAGAACAACAAGAAGGTTTTGAACTATCAGGGCTTTCTTCAGACGAACTTCAAAACTATGAGACCGCCTATTTTGCCAGCGGATGCTTTTGGTGCGTGGAGGCTATTTTTGAAAGTGTAAAAGGAGTCAAAGAAGTCTATTCAGGATATTCGGGTGGTAAGAAAAAGAACCCTACCTACGAGCAAGTCGGCCGAGGGCTCACCAAACATGCCGAAGCCGTGGAGGTATATTACGACCCCAATGTGGTCTCCTTTACTGAATTGGTGCAGGTTTTCTTTGGATCCCATGACCCAACCACCCTTAATCGGCAAGGACCGGACCGAGGCGCACAATATCGGTCCATTGCGTTCTATAAAAATGACACCGAGAAAAAGATCATTGAGGACTACATTGCCAAGCTGGAGGCGGCAAATGTATTTGGGAAGCCCATAGTTACCGAAGTAAAGGCATTTGATAAATTCTATAAGGCCGAGGATTACCATCAGGACTATGAGAAAAATCACCCCAATAATCCATACGTACAACAGGTATCCATTCCCCGATTGAATCGATTTAAGGCAAAATTCAAATCCTATTTAAAGGAAGACGCCCATTAAGTGGTGCCTTTGATAAAGAAGTATGAGATGGCCCAAATAGGAAATGCTGACAGATAGAAGAGTTGAGTGGTTCCTTACGGCCGGGAGAGGAAAGTAGGTTCTTATTGCTTTAAGACAACATCACTGTACCTTGAATTGATGGTGATGGATTTATCATCCGATTTGCTAATATAATACCCCTTGTGTATTTGCGCATTATGGTTTTTTGAGGTTTCCAACACCATGGTTTTGGGGTACGTAAATTCCGAAGCGGTCCCGTTCACATAAATCGCAAATGGTACTGAAGGCATTTTAAATTCAACCTCTGCGTTCTCCACCGAAACATCCAGGTTCGTGAAACTGTCGGACACCGCATCTATGCTAAGTGCTCCCAAGGTACTGTTCACCAAGGCCTTTCCCTTCAAACGTCCAATGATCACGTTGGACGATACGGAGTTCAGTTGTAGCTCCTTCACCTCGTTCAGGTTTACATTTTCCGCAAAATCCGTTTGCAGTTGACCATAGTTCCATTGTTGCACCACAATGGGCGAATAGGAAGCCTTGATGCTGGTCTTATGACCATCAATGGTAGAGGCAAGCAAGCTTGCGTAGGACAAGCTTGCGTTGATATTTTTGGTATTTGCGGCCAATTTTACCTCTCCATGCCGAACATCCATTTTAAGTTTGATGTATTTGGGCATTTTGATCTTGATGCGTTTTTTTACCTTATACTCCTTGTGTTCACCATCTTTTGAAGAAAAATAAAACACATTGGGACCATCGTTATGGATGCGCATTACCCTTTCATTCTCGCGTCTTATTTCTTCCCGTTGGTTTCTCATCTCCTCCCGCTGGGCCTTTACTTCCTGTCTAATCTCCACACGGAGCTGTTCACGATCTTTCATAAGCTGCTTACGGTCCTCTTGCATCTGCTTTCGCATTTCCTCCCTTTCCTTGGCCCGATCCTTCAATTGATCGCTCCACTCCTCAAAGCGTTTCTTGTATTCCTTGTCGAAATTCTTGTCAAAGTCCTTTTTCCACTCCTTCAAATATTTGTCCCCATCCTTTTTATAAGCGTCATAATCAAACTCCATAAAGGGCATTGGGGGCATTGGAGGCAGTTCTGGAATGACCACTATCTCGGGAATTTCCGGTATCTCGGGAATTTCAACCTCAGCCAAGATATGTTCCACGGAGGGTACATCGGGAACAACAAAGTTAAAATTGTTGAAATCGTATGCCATGGGACCAAAGCTATTCCCTTGGGTATGCACTTCAATTTCTTTACTGTTGCCCATGATCTTGATCAGATCCTTCTCAAAATACGATGACGCCTCCTCGTCCGTGGCTCCTTCCAGTTCAACCACGGCGGTGACTTCCACCTGGTCCTTGTCCCAGGTTTCAAACTCAATGTCCGCATAACTGGTATTGAGGTTGATGACGGCCTCCTTATCCACATTGAAGGTCTCCTTGTACGTTTTTGATTTCTCCTGTGCCCGGATGGCGGTACCCGCCATCACAAAGAGCATCAGACTAAACCATATTTGATGATTCCTGTTCATTTTTTGATGATTTTAATTGATTTAACTTTGATTTTAATCGCTGCAACAACTGCAACCGCAATTGAAGATTTTTCACCAAGGCACCAATGGTCTGGTCATTGGGACCCATTTCGTTAAGCTCCTTGTTCAACAATCTGTATTCGGCATCCAGTTCGGCCAAACGGCCCATATAGCTATCCAGCACCTCCTTATTCTCCGAATCGAATTCCAGGTCCGAAAGTTCGAGATTGATATTGGTGAGGTAATAACTCTCCACTTTCTTCAAATCTGGGGACAGGTCGCCCAAAGAAAAGGGTTGTTGGGTCTTGGTCTCGTTTTCCACCACGGGGTTCTTGACTGGGAGTACCTCTTGCTCCCTTGACAAAAAGAAAATGGTAATCCCCAAGGCAACCACTACCGAAGCCGCCACCCGCATCCAGAACAACTGAATGGGTTTCCTTTGGGGAGAAGTTGGAAGCTCTTTCTCCAATTTGGACAGAAACCGGGCCTCATGCCCTTCTTTCATGCTGTGTGCCCTTTCCCGCTCTTTGGCGAACATTTCCTTAAGATCCTGTGCCATAAGCCATATTTTTTAAAGTTTCTTTTAATTGTGCCTTTCCCCGAAGCAATCGGGTCCTTGATGCCGAATCCGAGATGTCCAATATTTCGGCAATCTCTCCGTGATCATATCCTTCTACCAAATAGAGCTGCACCACGTACTGGTATTTGGGAGGCAGCTCCTCAATGGCCTTTTTTACCTCTTCCATGGAAATTCCATCACCCACCTTCCAATCATCCTCTTCCGCTACCTGCATGTAATTCTCGTTCAACTCAACAGTCCTTTGGTGTTTCGACTTTAAAAAGTCTATGCTCCCGTTCACCACTATCCGCTTTAACCAAGCTCCGAACGTTACCTCACCCTTAAATTGATCTATCCGTTCAAATGCCTTGATAAAGGATTCCTGGAGCACATCCTCCGCATCATCCGGATTCTTCAGGAAGCGCATGGCCACCCCGTACATGCCATTGCAATACTGGCGGTACAGTTTTATCTGGGCCTTGCGGTCGTTGGCCTTGCATCTTTCAACCAGATCAATTTGAAACACGGTCGGTTTTATGTTTGGTTAATTTATTGTTCTCTGTAAGGACGATGGAAAAAAAGTAACGTTGCAAAATAGCCTTCTTTTGGCGGTTTTTTAACAAAAAAATCCCGTTGAGCGCTCAACGGGATTCCTTTCAATGTGTATAAATTCAACTCTTACTCGTCCATAAGAAGGTTCAAGTGTACGGTAATATTGTCCCGTGTGGCCTTGCTGTACGGGCAAATCTCATGGGCTGCATTGATCAAGGTCTCCCCCATTTGCTTATCCACGGTTGGAAGATAGGAATCCAAGGTGGCTTCCAAATAAAAACCATCTTCTTCCTTATTGAACTCGATGGTAGCGGTAACACTATAATCGCCCAAATCCTCAATATGGTGCTCCTTGGCCACAGCCTCCAAAGCCCCTGCAAAGCAAGTGGAATATGCCGCAGCGAAAAGCTCCTCCGGATTGGTGGATGCCGCATTGGGTTTTCCCTTGGAATTGGGCATGCTGATATCAAAATCGATCACACCGTCCTCACTCTGCACATGCCCTGACCGTCCCCCTGTGTTGGTAGCCTTACTCTCAAAAATAGTTTTCATCTGTAAAAAGTTTATTAAGTTCCTAAAATGGATGGGACAATGCCCATTTCCATATTTATATGAGAAGGTAACATTTGTAGACGGATGTCCCTAATTACAGTTATTAAATTTGTGTGAAATAGTATAGATTCTGCCTATTCGGAAGCCGTTGCCACAATCGATTTCAATACGGAATAACCCACAAAAACTTTATACCTTAGTGGTCCGACTCCATTACAAAACATCTTGGCCAACAAAAAAAACACAACTCCCGGCACCATTTCCAAAATCCAGGAACTACGGAAACAGGAAATTTCCACGGACACCTTGACCCAAGGCATCTTTGAAGGAAACAAAGCGCTATTGGCCAAGGCCATTACCTTGCTGGAGAGTACCAATCCTGAGCATTTTGAAAAGGCCAACACTGTTATAGAAAAGTGCCTCACCCAACCTAATTCCAGTATCCGTCTGGGAATTACCGGTGTTCCCGGAGTGGGAAAAAGCTCATTTATTGAAGCTTTGGGCACCTTATTGACCTCAAAAGGAAAAAAGGTGGCCGTTTTGGCGGTAGACCCTACAAGTTCCTTGAGCAAAGGGAGCATTCTTGGGGACAAGACCCGAATGCAATCCCTTTCCAAGGACCCCAATGCCTTTATCAGGCCCTCCCCTTCAGGCAGTTCTTTGGGTGGAGTGGCCCAAAAGACCCGGGAAAGTATCATCTTGTGCGAAGCAGCTGGATACGATGTCATTTTGGTGGAAACCGTTGGTGTGGGACAAAGTGAAATTGCGGTACACAGCATGGTGGATTTCTTTTTGCTCTTGAAACTATCCGGAGCGGGTGATGAACTGCAGGGCATTAAACGGGGCATCATGGAAATGGCGGATGCCATTGCCATCAACAAGGCCGATGGCGATAATTTGGAGCGGGCCAAACTGGCTGCCACTGAATTTTCAAGGGCCCTCCACCTCTATCCACCCAAAGCCAATGGATGGGTTCCGAAGGTTTTTAAATGCTCTGCTACCGAGAATAAAGGTATTCAGGAGATATGGAACATGATTGAAGATTTTGTGGGACAGAATCGGAAAAATGGCCATTTTATCAAAAATCGACAGCTGCAGAACCGAAATTGGTTCCTTCAAACCGTTGATGAGCTGATCAAACAATTTTTTCATCAAAAAGAATCGTTCAACAAGGCCCAGAAAAAAATGCTGAAGGCCATTGACGAGAATAAAATCTCCCCCTTTTATGCCGCAAAGGTCCTATTGGAAGATATTACCAAGGAACTTTAAATAAAAGCAATAAATTTGCACAGATTTCAAAACGAATGAACACTGTCACCGATTCCCTTTTATCCATAGTAGTCCCGTTGTACAATGAAGAGGACAATGTAGTTCTTCTCACCCAAAAGATTCATGAGAGTCTTGAAGGATATAACTACCAAATTGTCTATGTGGACGATTTTTCAACGGACAAGACCCGTATAAAGGTCAAAGAAATGGATGACTCCAAAGTCCACTTGATCGAGTTGAAAAAGAACTACGGACAAAGTTTGGCCTTGGCCGCCGGTATTGATTACGCCGAAGGGGAATACATCATCACCATGGATGGGGACCTTCAAAATGACCCTTCCGACATTCCCCAAATGTTGACATATGCCGTAAGTGGGGAGTACGATGTGGTCACGGGCATCCGTCAGAAAAGAAAGGATTCCCTCATTAAAAAGATTCCTTCCAAAATTGCCAATTTCTTAGTTCGGAGGGTAACCAAACTCGATATTAAAGACAATGGCTGCGCCCTAAAAGTCTTTACCAAGGATATTGCCAAAGGACTCAACCTATATGGTGAAATGCACCGTTTTATCACACTTTTGGCACATTTGGAAGGCGCCCAGATAAAGCAAGTTCCCGTAAAGCACCATGCCCGCCATGCCGGGGTTTCCAAATATGGGTTGGAACGTGTATTCAAGGTTGTGGCCGATATGATGTTGCTGCTCTTTATCCGAAAATATTTTCAACGGCCCATTCACCTCTTTGGAATTTTTGGCGTGTTGCTGATCATCCTCGGTATCTTCATCAACCTATATCTGCTTATCGTAAAGCTTGGTTTTGGTGAGGATATAGGTAGTAGACCCTTGCTCATTTTTGGGATGATGTTCATTTTAGGGGGCATTCAACTCTTCACCATTGGTATTGTGATGGAGCTATTGATCCGCACCTATTACGAATCCCAACAGAAACGACCCTATCGCATCAAAAAAATCTCTATCGGTGACGGAAAAGCTGCGTAAAAAACTCATTACGGCACTGAAATTCATCATCAGTGCGGTATTGATTTACTTTATTTTCACCAAAATAGACCTCAAGGACGTTCTGCAGACTTTAAAAAAGAGCGACCCCATCTATCTGGTTTTGGCCATTCTTTTATTTATCCTTTCCAAAGTATTGGCCGCTTTTAGGCTACAGCTCTACTTCCATCAGATTGGGGCAAAGATTACCCAGTTGGCCAACTTAAAGTTATATCTATTGGGCATGTTCTATAACCTGTTTCTCCCCGGTGGAATTGGTGGGGATGCCTACAAAGGCTACGTGGTTCAGAAAGAATACAAACCTGGGACAAAGAAAGTGGTCTCTGTGCTGTTGGTAGACCGGTTGAGCGGCATGCTGCTGCTATTTGTCTATGCCTGTACCTTGGCGCTCCTATCGTCCAATGTTTTTTTTAATGGATTGAGTGGACTCGTTGCTTTGGGCATTCCAACCAGTATTATCGTGTTTTGGTGGATTAACAAACGCTTTTTCATTTCTGGATTTCCTGTGTTTTGGAAATCTTTGGGCTATTCGGCCCTGGTGCAATTGGCCCAGTTGGTTTGCGTATTGTGTATATTGAAATCGTTGTCCATTGGATTGGATATCGTGGAATACCTTTTTGTCTTCTTGGTTTCCTCTATTGTGTCGGTGATTCCATTGACCATTGGTGGAATAGGAAGTAGGGAGGTCACCTTTTTATATGGTGCGGAGTGGTTGGGTTTGAATGCCAGTACTTCCATTGGCATCAGTTTTACTTTTTTCCTGATTACGGCCTTGGTTTCCCTTATGGGAATGTATTACCACTTTAAAAAGCCGGAATTGGAAACCGTTTCCTAATCCAAATGCACCAAATGCATTCGGTTCAATTTCTTCTGACGGGTGTTGGGGTTCAAGAATTTAATCTGAAGGCGGGTAATCCGAAATTGGTCCACTGTAATCTGCTCGTGCCAATGGTAGTTATCATTCTGAAGTTTTTCCAGTTCACTGTCCGTGGCATAGACCCAAATGTCATGCTTGTCCGCCAAATCCGATAAGGAAACAATCTTAACAGGCTTTTGGTTATAAAAATCCAAGGCCCAGGTATGTCCTTCCGAAATCTTATAGATCTTATCCACAGGAATGTGGTTCTCCGCAACCTTTTCCGCCATAGTGGAACCTCCTTGGTATTGAAGTAGGCGGGGATAAAAATGGGTGTTGAGCAATCCATTCAGTAAGAGTGAGCTACAAACCGAAATGGTCAAAATCCTAAGGTAAGGTGCCTCTCGCTTCAAACAATAGTAGATAATACCCGAAAGCGCTGCCAACAACACCAAATACCCGTACCAATGCTCCAGTTTGAACACATAAAAGCAAACCAAAACGGTAAAAACAAAAACCAAACTCAAGATGAAATACTGTACTATCACCAATACTTTAGCCACCTTTTCCTTTTGTTCATGATGGATTCGATACAGATACCCAGCTGAAAGCACCGCATACAAAGGCATGAGTATGTTCATGTAATGCGGCAGCTTAAACTGAGCAAAACTGATCAGAAAGAAAAGAATGGTGATGCTGCCAAAAGTTAGGAACTCCAATTGTGGCTTGTAGGCAAACTTGGTTTCCCAAAATGTTTTGAGCTTTGTCCAGTAGGCTATCAAGGCCAAGACGGTCCAAGGCAGAAATACCCATAAAAAAGTATGGAAAAAGAAAAAGAAATCGCTGCTGTTCTTGCCTACGCCTTCGCCACTCATCCGCTCAAAACTCTGTTCCCAAAAAATAAAAAAGATACCGCTACGATCGTCTTTTCCTCGAATAATCTTTTCCGGGTGCAGATCAAATTGGTGGTAATAGGCATACAGCATGGGGGTTATGGTGAGTCCAAAGACCACCAAAGCCACCAACACTTTCCAGTTGAGCAATCGCATCCATTTTCGGGTATAGGCCAAATGGCAAAGTACCGAAACCCCAATGACCACTAGGGCAATCTGGCCTTTGGTTGAAAAAGCCATCCCAGCTCCAAAAGCACCCAGCATGATACCTTTAAGGGTATTTTTCTCTATATAAGTGACCAACTGCCAAATGGAAAAAATGGTAAATCCGGTCAAAACCGCATCGGTACGCACATCGATATTGGCCAATACAATGGTTTGGGCCGTCATAAAAATAAGGGCGGCAAATCGACCCACATCCTTGTTGTATAGCAATTTCCCCAAACCATGGCAGCTATAGGCCCCCAGCAAGGTCGCCAAAATCCCGGGGATTCTGTAGGCCCAGTCGTGAATCCCAAAAATTTTATAGGAGAGTGCGGCCAACCAGTAGTGCATATGGGGCTTGTCCAAATATTCTTCAGGTCCCTTGAAGAGGCTCAAAAAATCATTTTCTTGCACCATCCGCATGGCCATAACGGCAAACTGTGCAGAATCGTTCTCGAAAAGGGTCACGAACATTCCAGCGATATAGACCAGAACTATCAGAGTGAGTAAAAACCAGTATCTGGTCGTTGAAATCATGTCCCTATTTTTTGGAATGCAAATATAGCCAACTTGGCAAACAACCATCCGAACAACAGACCTACAAGAGCCCCTGTGAGCACATCCAAGGGGAAATGTACCCCAATGTAAATTCGGCTATAGGCCACCAAACAGGCCCATATCATAAGGATGAATCCCATATATCTCACCTTCCCACAGAAAAGGACCGCGAAAAAAGTGGCCGGCCCAAAAGAATTGGCGGCATGGGCGGAAAAATAACCAAATTGCCCCCCGCAATAACTTTTCACCAAACGCATGATTCCACTGATCTCTGGATCGTGGCAAGGTCGTAATCGGCCAACACCGTATTTAAAAAAATTGGATAGTTGGTCCGTGCAGGTAATCAACAAGGCCACACTCACCAGAATGATGCCGGTCTTTTTCCATCCAAAATTTTTATAGGAGAGATAAAGCAGCAACACATACAGGGGGAATGAATTCCTAGTCTTGGTCATGAACATCCAAAAACCGTCCCAAGTGGGGGTCCCCAATCCGTTGAGGAAGAGAAAAAGGTCTTTATCGTATTGCAGCAGTTGGTCCAGCATTACGCATCGTATCGGGAAACTTCGCGATCGTAGAATGCCGTGGCCGCCTCAATTAGGCCCTCCGCCTCGTCGGCGAGTTCTGCCTCATCCTCTTTGGAGAATTCCTCCATCCATTCCACTTCATCATCTTCCAAGTTGATGATAAACCGTGGATACTCGGTATGGACGATAAATATCGCATCGGGATGATCGGTGTTATCCGCTAAAAGAAATTTGGGCAATTCCATAGTATTTTGATTTAAAATTCGGCCTATCAAAACCAAATCAGTCCTGTATCAATTTTTTGGTCAAATAGATGAATCGAATATACAACAATACCGCCGATGCTGTAAGCCCGGACAGCAATCCTATCCAAATCCCGGTGCTTTTCAAATGGGTATGCAGACCCAAGTAATAGCAAATGGGAAATCCGATCAACCAATAGGCCACAAAGGTAATCAAGGTAGGGACCTTTACATCCTGAAGTCCCCTAAGAGCACCCAAGACCACCACCTGCAATCCATCGGATATTTGAAAAAATGCGGCCACCAACAATAACTTGGCTGCGATGACAATCACTTCGGTATTATCCATTTGATTGACAAGATCGTCCACATCCAAATAAATGGTAGGGAACCAATGTCTCCCGATCAAAAAGAGAGCGGCAAAAACAATTTCCAACAATAGGGTGAGGAAAAAAATGGATTCGGCAATTCTTTTGAGTTCCTTAAAGTTTTGCAGTCCTTTTTGATTGCCCACACGGACCATGGCCGCCACACTGAGTCCCATTCCCACCATAAAGGTCATACTACTCAAGTTCAATGCTATTTGATTAGCAGCTTGGGCATTTTTGCCCAACACCCCACTCAACCAAATGGCTGCGGTAAATATGGCCACCTCAAAGAACATCTGCATGGCCGAAGGAAATCCAAGACTGATGATCTTGTTCATCACCTTCTTCTCTATCACCTTAAAATTGAACCCGGTCACGTAGGGCTGGAACTTTTCTTTTCTTTTCAGCAGAAACCAGATGTATCCCACCATGATAAATCGTGAGGCCAAGGTACCAATGGCAGCTCCAACAATCCCCAATTTTGGAAAGCCCAACGAACCAAAAATCAATAGATAATTGATGGAGATGTTCACCACATTGGCCAAAATAGTAGCGTACATGGGATATTTGGTCTGGGACAATCCTTCCGAGAACTGTTTAAACGCCTGAAACATGACCAAGGGAACCAAAGAGAAGGCCACCAACTCCAAATAAGGTATGGCCAATTCCACCACTTCCGGGGGTTGTTTCATGGAATGTAATAGGGGTTTGCAGAGCAATATGATTCCAAAAAGGGACAGTCCCAACAAGGTACAAAGTACTAATCCGTGTTTGAGGGCACTTTTACCATCAGCCTGATTTTTGGCTCCATCGGCCTCGGCCACCAAAGGGGTAATCGCTGTTGAAAAACCAATGCCCAAAGACATGGCTATAAACACAAAACTGTTCCCCAATGACACGGCTGCCAGCTCAGCGGTTCCCAACTGCCCTACCATAATGTTGTCCGCAAAGGCCACAAACGTATGCCCCAACATCCCTAAAATTACGGGATAGGAAAGCTTAAGGTTGTATTTAAATTCCTTGGTGTACCGTTGAAACATGGCCATGACAATTGGAACCGACAAATATAGAACCTTCGGCACGGTTGACCGAATTAAAAAAATGATAAATCTCTAGAAAAAATCTTTAAAACGCCTCTTCCAAAATGGACTGCATCTCTGGGAAATTCTCATCGGTATCTCCATACTTTTGGCGTTCCTCCACTATGGCTTTTTTCATTTCCGATATGATATCGGCATACTTGGGGTCCCCATACGCGTTGTGGAGTTCTTTGGGGTCATTTTCCAAATCATAAAACTCCCATTGGGGCTCCGTAGGTTCGGAAGATGCTCCACTCATGCCCAGTCCCTGTCCATAGAAAAAAGCAAGCTTGTACTGATGGTTCCTTACCCCAAAATGGGCCGGTCTTTTCGGCTCGTGCAACCAGTACCGGTAGTACATTTGCTTTCTCCAATCGGCCGGTGTGTTACCGTTCAAGATTTCCCGAAAACTTCTCCCCTGCATGTAAGATGGCTTTTCTATTCCGGCATAATCGGCCAAAAGAGCTGGGAAATCAATGTTCAGGATAATATCATCTATACGCTGCCCTCCTTTGATTTCTTTGGGATAACGGATTACAAAAGGCATTCTTAGGGATTCCTCGTAGATCAACCTTTTATCAAAAAAGCCATGTTCGCCCAAAAAATAGCCTTGATCGGCCGTATATACGACCACGGTATTATCAGCCAAACCTTCTTCCTCCAAAAAATCGAGCAGCCTCCCTATGTTGTCATCAATGGCAGCACCGCTACGCATAAAATCCTTGACCAATTTTTGGTAAATTTTCTTGCGCTTCTGAACACTGTCCAAACCATCCAACGGATAAGGCAACCCCGGATAGTAGGTCCAGAATTCTTCCGGCCTTTCGGTTGCAGCCTGCCAACGATCGGCCAAGCGCTCCAAAATTTGTCCATTGAATGTCCTTCCCGTGGTTTCTGGACCAAAATCCAATAGGGACTCCGGTTCCGGAATTTCTTGATCCACATATAAATCCGCAAATCGTTCCGGATAATCAAAAGGCTCATGTGTGGCCTTAAAATGAGTGAACATCAAAAAGGGTTTCTCGGTATCCCGGTTTTTGAGGTGTTCAATGGTCAGGTCGGTGATGACATCGGTGGAAAAGCCTTCGTATTGTTTGCCTTGGGTTCCATCAGAACCATCCACCCAATTTTCCTTGGTCTTTAAAATAGGATTCACATAAACTCCCTGTCCCGGCAAAACCTCAAAATGGTCAAAGCCTTCGGGCTGTCTGTACAAGTGCCATTTCCCTATCACCGCGGTTTGATACCCAGCCTCACCAAAGGTTTTTGCCACATTGGGGTGACCCACGGGAAGCGGTTCCCTTAAGGTGTACACTTGATTCAGGTTACTATACTGTCCTGTGAGAATGGTGGCCCGGCTTGGGCTGCAGATGGAGTTGGTACAAAAGGCGTTGTTGAGCACCGCACCTTCCTTGGCCAACCGTTCAATATTGTTGTTCTGTACATAATCTTCCAAGATTCCACCATAAATCCCCCAAGCTTGTGAGGTATGGTCATCGGAAAGAATAAAGAGAATATTGGGCTTTTCGTCCGTTTTGGGTTCTTCCTTGGTCTTGCAGCTCCATGCCATTGCCACCAAAAGAAGTAGCATTGACAGATTTTGTACTAGGTTGAATTGTATCATACTTATTGAACTTTTTGCATTTTCTTGGCTTCTTCCCAATACACATCCATTTCGGCCAAGGTCATTTCCCTTAAGGTCTTTCCGAGCTCTTTGGCCTTTCCCTCCAAATACTGGAAGCGATCTATAAATTTTTTATTGGTCCGTTCCAGGGCATTTTCCGGATTCACTCCCAAAAAACGGGCATAATTGACCATGGAAAAGAATACATCCCCAAATTCAGATTCCATTTGGTCGGCATTATTGGATTTGATTTCCTCCTGCAGTTCACCCAGTTCTTCCTGTAATTTTTCAAATACCTGTTCCGGATGTTCCCAATCGAACCCCACCCCTGCCACTTTTTCTTGGATCCTATTGGCCTTGACCAAAGCCGGAAGGCTCTTGGGGACCCCTTCAAGCACACTTTTCTTTCCTTCCTTGAGTTTGATGTTCTCCCAGTTCTGCTTTACCTCTTCTTCGTTTTCCACCTTAACATCGCCATAAATATGCGGATGGCGGTTGATCAACTTTTCACAGATGCCATGGGCCACATCGGCCATATCAAAATCTTGGGTTTCTGAACCAATTTTGGCATAAAACACAATGTGCAGCAACAAATCCCCCAATTCCTTTTTGACTTCTTCCAAGTCATTGTCCAAAATGGCATCGCCCAACTCGTAGGTTTCCTCTATGGTAAGATGTCGTAGGGATTCCATGGTCTGCTTTTTATCCCACGGACATTGCTCCCGTAACTCATCCATTATGGTAAGAAGTCGGTCAAACGCCGCCAATTGTTCAGCTCTTGGGTTCATTCCTCTGGTTTTGTCCAAAAATACAAAGACCTTGAAAAGGTGGAGGTGAAATTTATTCCATATTTATAAAGAGTTTACCCATTTTTTCAACATTTATTAAAATAGACCACAAAAACCTAAGGGGGTGCTATGCTGAAAATCGTATTTTTGAAAAAATGGCAAGCATGAAATCATTGTTATGGGTAGGGATGTGTTTCCTAAGCGTAACCATATCGGCACAAGAAATCATCAAACTATCCAAAGATGGCAATCCTCCCGTTGAATGGACCTCCCCAGAAACGGAATACTACTCTGAAATTTGGCAAGCACAAGTCACTACCAATGTCTCGGAACCTACCTTGCAGGTGTACCGCCCCAAGGAGGCAACAAATACCGGAACAGCGGTAATCGTGGCTCCTGGAGGTGGATTGTATGCCTTGAGCACCACCACTGAAGGTAGCCAAGTGGCCCAATGGCTCAACGAAAAAGGTATTACTGCTTTTGTTTTAAAGTATAGATTGGTCCCCACAGGCGAGGACGGTGTTGCCGAAATTGAAGAGCTTTCGGCCAATAATCCAGATAAGATAGGGGTTGAAGCTGGAAAAGTGCTCCCCTACTCCATCCAAGATGGTCTAAATGCTGTGGCCCATGTCCGAAAAAATGCTGATTCATATGGTATTAAACCCGACAAAATTGGTTTCATGGGATTTTCTGCTGGTGGAGCGGTCACCGTTGGGGTAGGCTATAACTATACTGAAGAAAGTAGACCAGATTTTTTGGTCCCCATCTACTATTGGTCCTATGTGATGCCGGTCCAGGAACCCAAGGCAGATTCCCCTCCCATGTTCCTTATCTGTGCCTCTGACGACCCTTTGGGATTGGCCCCGGGCAGCATTGCCCTGTACTCTTCATGGCTGGAGGCCGGCAAGCCTGTAGGGATGCATATGTACAGTAAAGGAGGCCACGGTTTTGGGATGCGGAAACAAGGACTTCCCTCCGATACTTGGATAGAACGGTTTTATGAATGGAGCCTTGCCCAAAATCTTGTCAGCACCAATTAAATCACCCTTATGAATAAATTACTCCTACCATTATTATTACTCCCTTTTTTACTGCATGCCCAAAACATCCAACGCTACCAAAAGGAAGTGGAGACTATCCAGAAAAACAATGATTCCATTTGGGATGCCACAAAACCCACCTTGGTCTTCACAGGGAGTTCCAGTGTTCGCATGTGGAAAGATGTACAACAACGGTTTCCGGAATACCAAATCCTAAACAATGGTTTTGGAGGTTCGCAATTTTCCGACCTTCAACACTATTTGGATGAGTTAATATTGGATTATGAGCCTGTAAAGGTGTTCATTTATGAAGGAGACAACGATATCAGTGCCAAAAAAAGGCCAAGAGCCATTCTAAAGCTGTCCGAAGAAATCCTGCATACCCTACAACAGGAGAGGCCGCAAATGGAAATTGTACTCATTTCCGCCAAACCCAGCCTATCCCGGTGGCATTTGAGACGTAAGTACAAACGTTTGAACAGAAAACTCAGCAGATTGGCCAAAAAGACCAATGGTGTTGAATTTGTGGATGTATGGACACCCATGCTCAACAACAGAAAAGTAATGGATGACATCTTCATAGAAGATGGATTGCACATGAACAAAAAGGGTTACGACATTTGGCAGCAAACCCTCAAAGATTATATCAACCTTAATACAAACCTTAATTAATTATGATCTCCAGAATTTCAGTAGTTCTTTTGGCATTGGTTGCCTTGGTTGCCTGTCAGCCGGCAAAGCCGGAAATCAATTTTCCAAAGACCGATTTGGGAGCAGCCCCATTGATTCCAAAACCTGTAAAGACCGTGGCCACGCACAGCGCCTTCGGATTGGACCAAAACACGGCCATTTACACTTCCACGACCGACCCGAAGCTTGAAAAGGTTGGACAATTTCTTTCCGAAAAAATCAAATGGTCCACTGGGTTGGATCTTGCCGTGAATGCAACGGACGACTCAAAATCCGTGGAACGGTTCATCTACATCAATTTGGCCGATGATGCCAGCTTGGAAACAGAAGAGTCCTATCAATTGGACATTAAAAAAGATTCCATCCTATTGAATGCCAAGACCGCTGCGGGAGCTTTTAGGGGAATACAGACCTTGCGACAGCTCATTCCTGAAAAAAGCAACGATACCTTGACGGACCATGCCCTTTGGCCTATCCCTTCGGGACAAATTGTGGATAGTCCAAAGTTTGAATACCGAGGTGCCATGTTGGATGTGGCCAGACACTTCTTCACTTTGGATGAAGTAAAGAAATACCTCGATATCTTGGCGTATTACAAGTACAACACCCTGCATTTGCACCTGACCGATGACCAAGGATGGCGTTTGGAGATCAAATCCTGGCCCAAATTGACCGAAGTTGGTGGTGAATTTGAAGTGGGTGGCGGTAAAGGTGGTTTTTACACCCAAGAAGAGTACAAGGAGCTTGTGGCCTATGCTGCAGATAGACACATCACCATAGTCCCTGAAGTGGACATGCCGGGACACACCAATGCCGCTTCAGTAAGCTATCCATTCCTTAATGGAAATGGAAAACCTGTCAAAACCTACACTGGTACCCAAGTGGGCTTCAGCACCTTTGATGCCCAAAAAGATACCGTATACAGTTTTCTGGATGATGTAATCGGTGAGATTGTTGAACTGACCCCTGGCCCATACTTCCACATGGGAGGCGATGAAAGCCACGTTACCAAGAAAAGTGATTACATCCTGTTCGTGGAAAAGGTGGAGAAAATCATCCAAAAACACGGTAAAAAAATGGTGGGATGGAACGAAGTGGCCCAAGCCGACATCAGCTCTTCCAGCGTGCTCCAACTTTGGAACGAGGCAAAATATGCCACCAAGGCCGCACAAGATGGTTCCAAAATTATTCTTTCCCCAGCCGAAAAAGCCTATCTGGACATGCAGTATGATTCACTTTCCAAATTTGGATTGCACTGGGCTGCGTATATTCCTGTTGATGAAGCATACAAATGGAACCCGGAAACCTACATAGAAGGCCTACCCAAGGAAAGTATTTTGGGTATTGAAGCCCCACTTTGGTCAGAAACCATAAGCAATAGTGCCGAAATGGAGTACTTGGCCTTTCCACGCGCCATTGGATACGCCGAACTGGGCTGGTCCCCTGCAGAGCATTGTAATTGGGAGGACTACAGACAGCGCTTGGCGCAGCAGGTAGCGTACCTCAATAAAAAACAAGTAGCTTACTATCCCACCAAACTGGTGGATTGGAAAGAGGAGTAATTATTCTTCTTCACTGGAGGCGACGGCGGATTCTTCCCCTTCGCCTTCAGTTTTTTCTTCCACAAAATCCGTGATGTTGTTATCGGTAAGAAGGTTGTACCACTGGATAATTTTCTTGATATCACTGGCATACACCCTATCTTCATCATAGTTGGGCAGTACACTGAAAAAATATTCCTCCAAATCTATTTTGTCCGCCTTATGGCTAACGGAGGTCTTTTCCCCTCCTTCTTTCTCCTTGATCTTCTGAAAGACTTCCCGTAATGGCATTTCTTCCTCCAAGGTGTAGATGGCAATTTCCGACAAGACACTCACATTGCTCCGCATTCCAACGGTAATACGCTTGCCGTCCAAAAGGGATTCACCCACAAAACCACTTCTGGTCTGGGTCAATAATTTGTAAAGTCCTGGTTTACCACCTATCGATAATATCTTGTCCAATGCCATTCAAAATAAATTTATGCGCGCAAAAATATGTTTTTATCGCGAACGCCGATTTTTTTAACGTGCTTTTTTGATATTGGGAAATCGCATCTTGTAGTCCACACTGATCTTTCCCTTGGAAATTTTATCCAATCGGTTTTTCAAAAGACGCTTTTTAAGGGATGATAGTTTATCCGTGAACAAAACCCCCTCTATATGATCATATTCATGCTGGATGACCCGGGCCAACAGACCATTGTAGGTTTCTTTGTGAGGTTCAAAGTTTTCATCCAAATAGCTAAGGGTCACCTCAGGTTTGCGCTTTACATCTTCCCGAATATCCGGAATGCTCAAACAACCTTCATTAAAATCCCATTCGGTTCCGCTTTCTTCTTCAATTTTGGCATTGATGAACACTTTTTTGAAACCTTTCAATTGCTCCTGTTCTTCTTTGCTGAGATCTTCATCATCTGAAAAAGGGGAGGTATCCACCATGAACAAGCGGATGGGCAATCCCACCTGTGGCGCGGCCAACCCAACACCATGGGCATTGTACATGGTCTCCCACATATTGGGGATCAACGTGTCCAATTTGGGGTAGTCTTTTGTAATATCGGTTGCGACCTTACGCAAAACGGGGTCACCGTATGCAACAATGGGTAAAATCATAAATCAATTTCTGTTAAGGTATGCCTGCAATATCAGCGTGGCACTTATTTCATCGACCAGGCCCTTGTCCTGACGTTTTTTCTTTTTCATTCCACTGTCCAGCATGGATTGAAATGCCATTTTGGAAGTAAATCGTTCATCTTGGCGTTCCACAGGAATATCTGGAAACTGGGCCGTGAGTTTTTGCAAAAAGGCTTGAATCAACGCTTCCGATTCAGAAGGGGTATTATCCATTTGCTTGGGCAATCCCACCACAAACCGTTCCACCGACTCGGTTCCCACATAATCGATAAGGAACGAAATCAAGTCCTTGGTCTGGACGGTGGTAAGACCAGAGGCTATCAATTGCAGCTCATCCGTAACCGCAACCCCCGTTCTCACTTTTCCATAATCCAAAGCCACAATTCTTGCCAAATCAATTTTTTTGGCAAAAATAACCCTAAAAATGTTATGCCCTTAAAATAGGCCTTAATATTCTCGGGAGGGGGTTATCTTTGTCAAAATTTTAAGAAAAAATGACAGATTTAAGGGCACTTATTGAAAAAGCATGGGACAATAGGGAATTGTTGTCTGAGGAAAAAACCCAGAATGCCATCCGCGAGGTGATCAACCTGATTGATTTGGGAGAACTGCGATGTGCGGAACCCACAGAAGATGGTTGGCAAATCAATGAATGGGTAAAAAAAGCAGTGGTCCTTTATTTCCCCATCCAAAAAATGGAGGTGCTCGAAGCTGGCATTTTTGAATACCATGACAAGATTCCATTAAAGAGAGGATATCAGGAAAAGGGAGTCCGTGTGGTTCCCCATGCAGTGGCCAGACACGGCGCCTATATCTCCAAAGGAACCATTCTTATGCCCAGCTACGTAAACATAGGTGCTTATGTGGATGAAGGTACGATGGTAGACACATGGGCCACAGTGGGTAGTTGTGCCCAAATTGGAAAGAACGTCCACTTAAGTGGTGGCGTAGGTATTGGCGGGGTATTGGAACCCTTACAAGCCGCTCCCGTAATTATTGAGGATAATGCCTTTATAGGTTCCCGGTGCATTGTTGTTGAAGGGGTCCGGGTTGAAAAAGAAGCCGTTCTCGGAGCCAATGTGGTCTTGACCGCCTCCACCAAAATCATTGATGTTACCGGAAATGAGCCTGTGGAACTTAAAGGAAGGGTCCCAGCAAGATCCGTGGTCATTCCAGGAAGTTATACCAAGCAATTTCCTGCAGGGGAATACCAAGTGCCTTGTGCCCTGATCATTGGAAAACGAAAGGAAAGTACGGACAAAAAGACCTCACTGAACAATGCGTTACGTGAGCATGATGTAGCTGTATAACAACCTTAACGGGCAATCGCGACTGCCATTCCCAAAAAAACTCCATTGGGTTGTTTTCTTTAGCTTTTTAAAAAAAAAAGAAGCAACCCATTCGGGTTTTCATACTCTATTGTATATAATACAACTATAAAATCAATCAAAAAGTAGGGGATTCTGATGTTCAATTGTTGTAAGAAAAATAAACGGCTGAACAATTTTATGCCTGTTTTTTTGTTATAGTTTTGTATTTACTAAACCGTATGCCATTGAAAATGCCCGAATTGAGTACCCCAAAGCAAAAAATATCAGCGTTGATCATTACCTACAATGAAATGGGTTACATTGAAAAATGTATCGATTCCGTTTCATTTGCTGATGAAATTATCGTTGTTGACTCGTACAGCACCGATGGCACCTACGAGCATTTACTGGCGCATCCCAAAGTAAAGGTCATACAAAACCCTTTTGAGAATTTTACCGCCCAAAAATCATTTACCCTAAAACAGGCAAAAAATGATTGGGTCCTATTTTTGGATGCTGACGAGGTGGTGACCCAAAAATTACAAAACGAAATTACTGCCACCATAAATGACCCTGAAGCTTGCGAAGCCTATTGGTTTTATCGCAAGTTCATGTTCCAAAACACACCTCTTAATTTCAGTGGATGGCAAACAGACAAGAACCATAGACTCTTCAGGAAAAGTAAAGTGCGTTTCACCGACAAAAAATTGGTACATGAAACGCTGGAAGTGGACGGTTGTTCCGGCATCTTAAAAGAGAAACTTACCCATTATTGCTATAAAGATTACGAAGATTATAAAGGCAAAATGCTTAAGTACGGACAGTTAAAGGCCAAAGAGGACTTTTACAAGGAAAAGCATTTTAACTATGTGCTCATGACCGTGAAGCCCCTTTGGAAATTCTTCAACCACTACATTATTCGATTTGGTTTCTTGGATGGCAAAAAAGGCATCAAAATCTGTTACCTAAACGCCCTTGGGGTATTGGAAAGGTTCCGTGAGCTTAAGCGACTGGAAAAGAAAAACGAATTGGCCTACTATTTGGTGATGCCATAGTACGTCCAAACTGCCTTTTTGGACTTTGTCTCTTTACGAATCAATTGATTTTTAGCAATCGCTTCTGGGGTTTTGTACCCCCTCTTATGGTCCAAATGAACGCAGACCGCACTATATCTAAGCTGTTTTGACCTAATTCCAAAATTGAACAGACGCTCTCCCAATTCCCTGTCCTCACCTCCATATTGCATCCGTTCATCAAAACCGTTCACATTAAGGATATCCTTTTTCCATGCTGAAGAATTATGACCGTTCCAACTGGCATTGGTCGGTGTAATTGTATTCAAAAGCTTTGAAATAAACCCACTTGCAGTCAATTTGTTGTTCTTAAAGGTCTTGGGGATACCCTTTTCCTTCAACCATTGGATATTGAAACAGTTCTGTTTTTCAATATCTTCCAAGGTAATGGCCTTTGAAATATTCATGGGCAGCATATAGTACCCCCCAGAAATAAAATACCCTTGCTCCTTGTTGATGTAATGCACCTGGACAAAATCTTCCCTGGGGATGCAATCTCCATCTGTCATGATGATGTACTCGGCATCACACACATCAATGGCCTTGTTCAGGATTCGGCATTTCTGGAAACCATCGTCTTCTTGCCAAACATGCTTGACGTTATAAAAGAGCTGCTCCCGCATTTCTTCTACCATCTGTTTCGTCTCGGGCCCCGAACCATCATCGGCCACAATAAGCTCAAAACCCTTGTATGTTTGGCAATTGAAACCCCATAGGACTTTTTTTAACCATTCTGGGTTGTTGTAGGTACTTACTATGACGCTTACCTGAATCACTGAATATTGTTTACTTTTGAGTAATTTTACAAAAGTAGTTTTTTGCCATTCATCTCCAATAAATTCCTTCTATTAATCTGACCCGTATGTCCAGAACCTATGTGGGATCCACCATATATCACATTTATCTTGCACTCCTGCATATCCTAAAAGATTCGAGATACGAAACGGAAAACCTAGGGGAAAACTTGCTTTTTTTAGTAGAGAGCACCCCCATGATCGAAACTCTTATCCCAAATTTAAAAAAGCGGTTTTTCAGGGACGTCCATATCATATCGGAACGGAAAGACCATGTGTCCGACCTTGGGAAATTCAATTATTCATTTCGAAGGAAACAAAAACTCATTCCCTATCTGGAATCCAAACATCCTATTCTTGCCAAAGAAAAACCCTTTATCCAAAATTCCAATATCTATTTGTGTGATACCGATTCGTCCAAAAGCTATTTTCTCTATGAGTTTGGCAAAAAGGACCTCAATATGATAGAGGATGGTGCGCGAACCTATAGCCAGCGGCACAGTGGCTTTGAACAATTCATAAAGGCCTACCTCACCAAGACACCCATTGGTGGCGGTTTTGATAAAGAGATAAAGACCATTTTTGCCCAATTCCCTGAAAAATTACCTACCCCACTCCCCAAAAAGGCTGTTGAGCTGAACATTAAAAAAGAGGTGGCCAAGCTGGATGAGAAAACCAAACAGGAAATTTTTTCCATTTTTCTTCCTGAAAATGCCTTTGCCATCAAAGGGGACAACAACGCCCTTATCCTGACCCAACCCATATCCGAGGACAAGGTCATAAAGAGCGAGGCCGAAAAAATAGCCATCTACCGGGATGTGATTTCCAAGGTACCTTCGGACATGAATATCATTTTGAAAACCCATCCAAGGGAGACCACCCAGTACGAAGAACATTTTAAGGACATTACCGTGTTACCAGCCCTTTTCCCCATAGAAATATTAGGGCTACGTGAAGGTTTTTTCTTTGAGCGGGGCTATACCCTATTTTCTACCGCACTTTCCAATTTGGAAATTGTTAAGCACAGATTTTTTCTGGGCAAGGATTATTTGGATAAATTTACCGTTAAAGCAACCAAGAACCTGATAAAGAACATGGACGTTCATCCATAACATTCAGTTATGTCAAAAAAAAGCATCGGATTCATACCACTACGAAAAAACTCAAAGGGCATCCCTGGCAAGAACAAAAAGAAATTGCTGGGCAGACCCTTGTTCACCTGGGTGTTGACAGAAGCCATCTTCTCAAACCTTGACGAGGTCTATGTCTTTACCGATGACGATGACATCATCGATTACATCTCCCAGCATTTTAAATGGGCACCCAAGGTAAAACCCTTGAAACGCTCCGATGAAAATGCCTCGGATACGGCTTCCACCGAAGCGGCCATGTTGGAATTTTGTGAGTCCGCGCAGATTGATTTTGATGTATTTTGCCTGCTTCAAGCCACATCTCCCCTCACCAAAAGAAAGGACATCAACGCCGCCTTGGCCCAATTGGACGATGATGGTTTTGATGCCGTCCTCAGTGTGGTAAATACGCACCGCTTTACTTGGTCCAAAGACGGCAAACCGTTGAACTACGACTTCAAAGCAAGACCAAGACGACAGGATTTTGATGGACTTCTTATTGAAAATGGGGCGGTCTACTGCACCAATAAAAAAGCACTCCTGGAGTCCAAAAACAGGTTGAGCGGCTCCATTGGCCTTATTGAAATGCATGAAGAAACCTTGGTGGAGATTGATTCCGAAACCGACTTTCAGATTATTGAACAATTGCTGATTTCCCATTTCAAATCCAACAAATCCGCCCAACGCATCAACCACTTTATTTTGGATGTGGATGGTGTTTTCACGGATGGAAGTGTCACCTTCAACAAGGAAGGGGAATTCTCCAAACGCTTTGACATGCGCGATGGTATGGGGCTGGAAGTGTTGCGCGAGCACGGGGTAAATGTCATGGTCATGACCTCCGAAAATTCCCAAGTAGTGGGTCAGCGTATGAAAAAATTAAAAATAACGGATACTTTTTTGGGGGTAAAGGACAAATACTCTTTTCTGGAAAACCTTTGTTCCGAAAGAAATATTTCTCCAAAGGAGATTGCCTATATTGGGGACGATGTAAACGATTGGAGCAACATCCTTAGGGCCGGTTGGTCTTTTTGCCCCTCAAACGCTACCAAGCACATCAAGTACCATGTGGATATGGTCTTAAAGAACCAATCTGCACAAGGTGCCATTCGCGAAGCATGCGAATTTATCATCAACTATAATCTAAGATTCAATGACCTATAAAGAACCCTATATCATTGCCGAAATCGGATGCAACCACAAAGGCGACATGAAAATCGCCAAAGAGTTGATCAACATGGCCAAGATTTTTGGCAATGCCAACGCGGTAAAATTCCAAAAACGGAACAATAAAGAATTGCTCACCGAGGCACAGTACAATGCCCCCCACCCCAATCCCATCAACTCTTACGGGGATACCTATGGGGCGCACCGGGAGTTTTTGGAGTTCGATGTGGACCAACACCAAGAATTGAAGGACTATTGCGAAGAAGTAGGTATTACTTACTCCACTTCGGTTTGGGAAACCACCTCCGCCAAGGAAATTGCTGGATTGAATCCCGATTTTATAAAAATCCCTTCAGCCTGTAACAACAATTTTGAGATGTTGGGATGGCTATGTGATAATTACCATGGGGAAATCCACATCTCAACAGGAATGACCACCAAGGATGAGATTAAAATCCTTGTGGACTTTTTTGATGAACGGGGAAGAGGCAAAGACTTGGTCGTCTACAATTGCACCTCGGGCTATCCGGTCCCTTTTGAAGACGTCTGCCTCTTGGATATTCTGACCCTTCAGGAAAAATATGGGGACAAGGTCAAGAGCATTGGATTTTCTGGTCACCACTTGGGAATTGCCATAGATGTTGCCGCCTACACCTTGGGCGCCCATGTCATAGAAAGGCATTTTACCCTAGACCGAACATGGAAAGGAACCGACCATGCCGCTTCTTTGGAACCCATGGGGCTCAGAAAGCTGTGCCGGGACCTAAGGGCCACCCACAAAGCACTGACCTACAAACAAAAAGACATTCTGGATATTGAAAGCGTTCAGCGCGAAAAGTTGAAATACAAAAAATAAATGGGTGCCGATTTTAATGAAGAGCTGCAAAAATGCTTCGAGGTTCTGAAGCAAGGCGGACTGATTCTTTACCCTACCGATACCGTTTGGGGCATTGGTTGCGACGCCACCAACCCTGAAGCTGTCCAGAAAGTATATGCCCTTAAAAATAGAGAGGACAGCAAGGCCCTTATTTGCCTTGTGGCCAATCAGGCCATGTTGGAGCGCCATGTAAAAGAGGTGCCCGAAGTGGCCTATGACATTATGGATTTGGCTACCAAACCCACTACCATCGTATTTGATGAACCCATTGGTGTGGCCCAAAACCTGGTTGCCGAAGACAATACTTTGGCCATACGGGTGGCTTCAGACAAGTTTTGCCAGTACCTCATCAACAAATTTAGAAAGCCCATTGTATCCACATCGGCCAATATCTCTGGAGAACCCACTCCAAAACGGTTCAAGGATATCGGCCCTGAAATTTTAAAAGGAGTGGACTATGTGGTAAATTTGCCGGACGAAAACAAAGATCCTTCCCCATCATCCATTATAAAATTGGGCAATGATGGGCAGGTGAAGGTAATCCGGGAATAAAATGACGCAGGAATTCCATAAAGAGGCCATACAACACCCTATTTTTCAGCTTATCGGAGAAGCTTCCGATGAATTGGGTGTGGACTCCTATGTGATTGGTGGATATGTCCGTGATTACTTTTTAAACCGAAAAACGCCCAAGGATATTGACATCGTTGCCGTAGGCAGTGGAATTGAGCTTGCCAAAGCCGTGGCCAAAAAATTAAAGGGGAGACCGGACATCTCGGTTTTCAAGAATTTTGGGACCGCCATGATCAAACACAAGGATTTGGAACTGGAGTTTGTGGGCGCACGGAAAGAAAGCTACCACCGGGACAGTAGAAAACCCATAGTGGAGGATGGCACTTTGGAAGATGACCAAAATCGACGTGATTTTACCATCAATGCCATGGCGCTGGCGTTGAACAAAGCCAATTTCGGGCAACTTCTGGACCCTTTTGACGGATTGGCCGATTTGGATAGGGAAATTATCCGGACCCCTTTGGAGCCCGGCATCACCTACTCCGATGATCCCTTGCGGATGATGCGGGCCATCCGGTTTGCCTCCCAACTGCATTTTACCATAGAATTGAAATCGCTCCAAGCCATTTCGGAAAACCAAGAACGCATCAAGATTGTTTCCGGGGAACGCATTGTGGACGAACTTCATAAAATATTGCTCAGTGAAAAGCCATCCGTAGGTCTTTCGTTGCTGCACAAAACGGGACTCTTGTCCATTATACTTCCTGAATTGACGGCTTTACAGGGCATAGAGGAAATTGAAGGGCAACGGCATAAGGACAATTTTTGGCACACCTTGGAAGTAGTGGACAATATTTCTGAAACCACGGACAACCTTTGGTTGCGATGGGCAGCACTTCTGCACGACATTGGAAAGGCGCCCACAAAAAAGTTCCATAAAAAAATCGGATGGACCTTCCATGCCCATGAATTTGTGGGGTCCAAAATGGTTTACAAACTCTTCAAGCGGTTACGGATGCCCTTGAACGAGAAAATGAAATTTGTGCAGAAAATGGTATTGATGAGTTCTAGGCCCATTGTCCTGGCCGAAGACCATGTTACCGATTCTGCGGTACGACGATTGGTATTTGATGCCGGCGATTATGTGGACGACCTCATGACCCTCTGCGAGGCGGATATCACCACCAAAAATCCCAAGAAACAAAGAAGGTACAAGAACAACTTCCAATTGGTCCGCCAAAAAATAGTGGAAGTGGAAGAACGGGACCACGTTCGCAATTTCCAGCCCCCGGTTTCTGGCGAGGAGATCATGAAAACCTTCAATTTAAAGCCCTCAAAGGAAATCGGCATCATCAAAGAGGCCATTAAAGAAGCCATTTTGGAAGGTGAAATTCCCAATGAATATGAGGCCGCTTACCAGTTTATGCTGGAAAAAGGCAAAAAATTGAACTTAAAAGTCCAATCGGAATGAAAACGAACAAAGCTGTTGTGTATTGGTTGTTGACGGGCTGCGCGCTCATTTTTGTGATGGTATTGGTAGGCGGAATCACCCGTCTTACCCATTCCGGGCTTTCCATATCGGATTATAAATTGATCCACGGCACCCTTCCACCCATGAACGAGCAAGCATGGCAGGAGGCATTTGACCTGTACAAACAGTACCCAGAGTACCAAAAGCTGAATTCGCATTTTGATATCGAAGATTTCAAGGATATTTACTTTTGGGAATGGTTGCACCGCTTCATTGGAAGGTTTATTGGCATTGTCTTTATTTTACCTTTCCTCTACTTTTTGTTCACTAAAAAGCTGGACCGGCCTACCATTAAAAAATGTTTGGTCCTTTTGTTTTTAGGTGGATTTCAAGGTTTTTTGGGTTGGTATATGGTAAAAAGCGGATTGGTGGACCATCCCGATGTGTCCCATTTTAGGTTGGCATCCCACCTCACCATGGCCTTCCTTACCTTCGCGTTCAGTCTTTGGGTGGCCTTGGACCTGATCTACCCCACTAAAAAAGAAATCAACCGCAACATACGAAACCTCATCCGTGTTGGGTATGTGGTCTTGTTGCTCCAAATCATCTGGGGTGCCTTTGTGGCCGGATTGGACGCCGGTTTTATCCACAACCATTGGCCCATGATGAGTGAGGGAAAATTAATGCACGAGACCGTTTACATAGAACATCAGCCTGTAATAAAGAACTTTTTTGAAGGCAAGAGTGGTGTGCAATTTGTGCACCGCTACTTGGCTTATATTGTGGTTGGATTTATAGCACTTATCTGGCATAAAACCCGAAAAGTGGAACGTACACCCCTTCAGGAAAAAGGATTGAAATTGTTGCTGGCCTTGGTCGGTTTACAATTTGTTCTGGGAGTACTTACGCTGATATATGCGGTTCCCCTGTGGTTGGGCATTGCGCACCAAATCGGAGCATTTTTCCTGTTGGCGGCCATGACCTTTACCCTACATCGGTTCACCAAATAACACCTATTTGTCGTAAATTTGTGCCCACTCTAAAAATTTTTGGATGATTTATAAGATCAGGATTATTCTTGATGCTGAGGAAGATATCTTCAGGGACATTGAAATTGAGGATAACAACACGTTGGAAGAATTCCACAATGCCATAACTCAAGCCTTTGGTTTTGAAGGTGGTGAAATGGCTTCTTTTTATACTTGTGATGAGGAATGGAACCAAGACGAGGAAATCGCCCTGTTCGATATGAGCGAGAACGGTTCCGATGTGCGGTTGATGAACGAAACCGCACTGGATGATGTCATGACCGAAAAGACTCCAAAGATGATCTATGTGTACGATTTTTTCAGCATGTGGACCTTTTTTGTGGAATTGGCGGATATCGTGGACAAAGAAGATGGAAGAATATACCCCAATGTCCTCTTTAGTTTTGGGGAACTCCCGGATTCCCCACCAGAAAAAAAATTCGAATCAGATCCCGATGCTTCCGTTGATTTTGACAATCTTCTGGACAGTTATGATGACATGGATTTTGATGAAAACTGGAATTAACAAGCCCTAACTCCTAACTCCTAACTCCTAACTCCTAACTCCTAACTCCTAACTTAAAAAATGCTAAACCTATATTCCGCCCAAATTGAAAGTATCTCCCTCCACAGAGTAGGCAATAAGAGCAAGAACGAATCCGCCTTTTTGTCCGCGGAGCCTTTTTCATTGAATGATGAAATGGCCGGATTGCTCAAAGAATACTTCTTTAAGCCTTTTCGGGAGAAGGAAGAAAACTATTTTAGGTTCTTCAACGATGTGGATTTGGAGTTCAATGAGGTATACAAATCAGTTGCCGAATTGTTCTTGGATCACGGAACGGCGCACCAAGCCTCCAAAAAAATCACCACACACCTGTTTGAACAATCCAACCACCCCCACATCAAAAGCGGGGAAGTGTATGTGGTGCATTTTTCGGACATGGTTATCGACAATAAAAAGACCGATGCCGTTGGTATTTTTAAAAGTGAGCTGAAGCATGATTTCCTTCAATTCCAGGAAAAGGAACAGAACCTGGAAATTTTGATCCGCCAAGGCATCAACATCAACAAATTGGACAAGGGCTGTATCATTTTCAACATGGAAAAGGAAGAAGGGTTCAAAGTTTTGTCCGTTGATAGTAACCGCTACGATGCCAAATATTGGCTGGAGAACTTTTTGGGTATTGTTCCCTTGACCGATGAAAACTTTTATACCAAAAACTACCTTAAGTTCTGTCAAAACTTCGCCAAGGACGTGGTATTGCCCGCCGAGGACAAACAACAGGAAGTGCTGTTCATGAACCGCGCGGTGAACCACTTTGCCAAGAACGATGCCTTCGAAGAAACCTCTTTTTTAAATGAGGTGATGGAAAACCCGGAATTGATTCCCGAGTTTAAGCATTACAAGGTTGAAAAAGGCCCCAAATACAGCATTGAGGACGTTTCCAATTTTGATATTGCCAACAAGGCTGTATCCGATGCCCGGAAAAAAATCAAGAATGTCATCAATCTGGATACCAACATCCAGATAAAAATGGACTTCATCAATCCGGAATCCGCCCAAAAATTTGTGGAAAAGGGTTGGGACGAGGAACGGCAGATGTACTACTATTTGGTGTATTTCAACAAGGAGCAGAAGAGCTAGAATTTCTTCTCGATGATCTGTTTCATGCTCACATCCTCATAATTTCGTTTGACAAAATCCAACGCAAGGGCCAATACTTCGCCCATGGTTGTGCTTTTTTTGAAATCCATGTCCTTGGTAAGGTCATAGATTTCGAGCTTTAGTTGCTCAATGTTCTCTGGTAACGATATGGTATCCGGCTTAACGGCAGCAATCAACCTACGGATACGGTTTCCTGAACTTAAAATCCGTTTAGCCACAATGGAACGCTCCTCAATTTTATACTGGTCTACCGAATCTTTTTGCAGTTTGGTACGTACCAGTTCCACCATTTTATAATTCTCCTTAAAAAACTGGGGGCGGTATACCTTTAATTTCCCTTCAAAGCACTGCTGGTCAAAATCAATGGCCCTAATCTTATAGACCACATGATCAAAATCATGGACCGGGACAATGACATAGTTGTAAGAGCGCATATCACCCAATAACCGGATCATACAACGCTCATTGAATTTTACAAACTCTTTGGCCAATTGGGCCTTCTCGGATTCGGAGCATTTGGGCAGCATGTCCTTGATGAAGACATCCCCCGGAATCCCAGCAATATGTTCTTCGATAAGTGTTCCCTTGTAGACCAAAAAGTTAAGATTGTACGGGGAGAGCATATGCTCCAACTCCAAGCCGTATATCCGTGACGCATCGGTCTTCTTTACGTAAAAATAGGTGTAGTTGTCGTTGAGGATGTTCCGCACTTTGATACGGAAAGGTTGGGAATTCCCGAAGGTGCAAAAATCAATGGCATCAACATTTAAATACTCCAGAATTCGATCACTACCATCCGAATGCAAAATAGAATACACCTGCTTTAAACTCATATCGATTTCCTGCCGATCAAAATCCGAATAATACACCCTTACCCAAAGTGTATCTTCCTCGTTGGCATCGTAGACCACCACGGAGCCTGAAAAGCGGAGCAAATCATCATAAAAAATGGGAATCTCTATCTTTCTATTGTATTTATGGAGATAACTATCCAGTTTTTTATGGACCGGATAGGCAGGCTTTTTCTTGGACATCAGTCTTTCCTCGGACATTCTTTTCCTATTTTGTAACAAATTACGCTATACCTCGTCAAGTTACTATAAACTAATCAAAAAACGATTCCATCTTGGAGACTATACTCACCGTAAATCACCTCACCAAAAAATTTGGCCCATTGACTGCGGTCAAAGACCTTTCTTTTACCATAGAGAAAGGTAACGTCTATGGTATTTTGGGACCCAATGGCAGTGGCAAGTCCACCACCTTGGGCATCATCTTGAACGTGGTGAACCGGACTTCCGGTGATTTCAGTTGGTTTGATGGCTCCACCTCTACCCATGAGGCCTTGAAGAAAGTGGGCGCCATTATAGAGCGCCCCAATTTTTACCCGTACATGACCGCTATCCAAAATCTTAAGCTGGTGTGCAAGATCAAGGAGGTACCCGAAACCAAGATCCAGGAAAAACTGGAATTGGTGGGCCTTTGGGACAGGAAAGACAGTAAATTCAAGACCTATTCCCTTGGAATGAAGCAGCGTCTGGCCATTGCTTCTGCGTTGCTCAATGACCCTGAAATCCTTATTCTGGACGAGCCCACCAACGGATTGGACCCCCAAGGCATCCATCAGATACGGGAGATCATCAAAACCATTGCCGGGCAAGGCACCACTATTTTATTGGCGTCCCATTTGTTGGATGAGGTGGAAAAGGTATGTTCCCACGTGGTTATCCTTCGGAAAGGTGAAAAACTATATTCGGGTCTAGTGGACGGTATGATGGCCAGCCATGGTTTTTTTGAACTTCGTGCTGCAGACATGGAACAACTAAAATCCTTTTTGGAACAGCATGCCAGTTTTGGGAAAATAGATAGTTTCAATGGTACCCTTACCGCCTATCTCAAGGAAGAAATGGACGCTGAATCGCTCAACAAAATATTGTTTGAAAAAGGCATAGTGCTTTCCCACCTGGTAAAACGCAAGGAAAGTCTGGAGCAACAATTTTTAAACCTGACCAAGAACAACTAATCCACCAAACGAATGCTACGTCTCCTACAAATAGAATTCATAAAGCTTTGGAACAATAGGGCCAGTAAAGTACTGATCATCTCCTATTTTATCCTATTGACTTCCATTGCGCTGATTGCCGCCATCAAGTTTGACATTGGCCCAGTGCAATTCCACTTGGCCGACCAAGGAATTTTTAATTTCCCCTATATCTGGCATTTCAACACCTTTGTGGCCGCAATTTTCAAGCTATTTTTGGCCATAGTCATTGTTTCCATGATGGCCAACGAATACAGCAACAAGACCATCAAACAAAATTTGATCGACGGGTTTTCCAAAAAGGAGTTCCTCATGTCCAAGGTACTTACTGTGATTTCCTTCGCCTTGATTTCAACCGTCTTTGTGTTTGTGGTGTCCTTGATTTTGGGATTGACTTATTCGGACTACAACGAGTTGTCCATTATTTTCTCGGATTTGGAGTTTCTATTGGCCTTTTTTATAAAGTTGGTCGGTTTTTTCTCTTTCTGTCTCTTTTTGGGCATTTTGGTAAAACGATCGGCCTTCGCCCTTGGATTCCTGATTCTATGGACCATATTGGAGCAGGTCATCTTTGGTCTGCTGGGCTGGAAAGTCATGAGTTGGCCCGCCGCCAAACGGGTCAAGGATTTCTTTCCTTTGGAATCCATGATGAACTTGATCAAGGAACCTGGTTCCAGACTTTCCGCAGTACAGAATATTGGGGACCAGATTGGGGAAAACCTTCGGTTTGATTACCACACCTACTGGTACGAGTTTTTGATTGTTATCTGTTGGACGGCCATATTCATCTATTTATCCTACCTACTGCTCAAAAAGCGTGATTTGTAGTATCTTATGATGATTTAATCATCTTGGATGTTAAAAAAAGTACTCTTTTTTTTCACCTTTTCCTTCATGGTCTTTGCTCAAGCACAGGTATGTCCCAACTTGGTCAGTCCCGCTGAAGGTTCCTCCAATGTCCCTGTGGATACGGCCATCAGTTGGCAACCTGATGAGGATGCACAGGCCTATATTGTTTCCTTGGGAACCACTCCGGGAGGCACCGACCTCTTGGCTCCTCAATTTTCCGGGGGAACGTCCTACACCCCTCCGTTGGGGCTACCAGAGGATACGGACATTTATGTGACCATTACCTTATTCTTTTTTGACCAACCCAACATCACCTGCCCAAGTAGGCAATTTAGAACCGGGCTATTGACCTCGGCTCCTACTTGTACCCAATTGACCAATCCTTTGGATATGGCCGTCAATATAAACCCCTCCACTAATATCTCATGGGCCTATGTGTCAGGAGCCACTGGGTACCGTATAAGTTTGGGCACTACGGCTGGAGGCACAGATATTTTAAACAATTTTGACGCGGGAAATACGTTGACCTTCAACCCCATTGATGACCTCCCCCCGGAACAGACCATATACGTCACCATAACACCCTATAATAGAATTGGGCAAGCCATAGGCTGCTCTTCCCAACAATTTACCACCAGTGCCGTTTCTGAATTGCCCAACTGTACCAGCATGATCTATCCTCCCAACGGCGAGATCAACGTGCCGCTTACACCTTTGCTACAATGGAATGAAGTTTCAGATGCCATAGGGTATCGGGTAACTATTGGGTCATCTCCCAACCAAAGCGATATTTTGGACAATGCCACATTTTATACCAATTCCACGCTGGTAATTGACTTTGAGCCCAACAACACTTTTTTTATCAGAGTGACTCCTTTCAACGATGCCGGTGAAGCCGTGGGCTGCATTCAGGAAAGCTTTACCACCTTATTGGGGTGTGGGCCCTATTTGGATATAGACTCAGGGGAATTTGTAACCCTTAACCCAAAAATCAATTTTCCAGAGACCGTATCCTTTTGCGAAGACCAAGCTCCCTTATCCATTTCCTCAAGTGATGACGCGGATGGTTTCCGATGGTTTCAAGTTGATCAATTTGGCCAGGAAACCTTAATTTCTGAAACAAGGGAAGCCTCAATTCTAGAAGAGGGAACTTACAGGTATGAGGCCTACACATTGGTTACCCAAAACGGCAATGAGATAGAATGTCCAACAAGCATGGAATTCAATGTTGTCTCTTCCGAAACTCCGACCATTGACCGTTTGGACTTTGTTGAGCATACAAGTTCACTCCAAGTTACCGTGCATACCTCAGGGGCCGGAAACTACGAGTATGCCGTTGACAACAGGAATGGACCCTATTCTGATAGCAATATTTTCAGTGGATTGGAACCGGGCTCGCATACCTTTTATGTGAGGGACAAAAATGGGTGCGGCATTGCCGAAAAAACTTTTACCCAAGATCTCACCGTAGAAGGGTTCCCCAAATTTTTCACCCCCAACGGGGACAACGTCAACGATTTCTGGCAATTCATTCAACCCCCAGAGGGGGATGAAATCATATTAAAACGCATTTATATTTTTAATCGGTATGGCACCCTTTTAAAGGAAATCTCCCAAAATTCAAGTGGTTGGGACGGCAATTTCCGGGGGCGACCGTTACCTGCCGGTGAATATTGGTTCAAAGCCATTGACGATTCCAACAGAGAAGTCCAGGGACACTTTGCCCTAAAGCGATAATATTTCCCATTCGCTTTATTATAGCCCCTCCCTTTACTATTTTTATCCTATGAAATTTCAGGTAGTATCAGACTTTAAACCGACCGGTGACCAACCGCAGGCGATAAAACAATTGGTAGAGGGTATTGAAGGCAGTGAACGTCATCAAACCCTACTGGGTGTGACCGGTTCCGGGAAGACTTTTACCGTGGCCAACGTGGTGGAATCCGTACAACGGCCCACGTTGGTATTGGCCCACAACAAGACCCTGGCCGCACAGCTGTATTCCGAGTTCAAACAGTTTTTCCCGAACAATGCCGTGGAATACTTTGTGTCCTATTACGATTACTACCAGCCTGAAGCCTATATTCCCACCAGTGGATTGTACATAGAAAAAGACCTTTCCATCAACGAGGATATTGAAAAGCTCCGGTTAAGTGCCACTTCTTCCCTCCTTTCGGGGCGCAGGGATGTATTGGTGGTCGCATCGGTTTCCTGTCTATATGGTATTGGAAACCCCATTGAATTTCAAAAGAACGTGATCACCATCCACAGGGACCAAGTGATTTCGCGCACAAAATTCCTGAAACAATTGGTGCAAAGCCTCTATTCCCGTACCACGGCTGATTTCAGAAATGGGAATTTCAGGGTAAAGGGCGATGTGGTAGATGTATTCCCCGGTTATGCGGACCATGCCTTCCGCATTCATTTTTTTGGGGATGAAATCGAGGAGATAGAGGCGCTGGACCCGTTCAATAACAAGGTCATTGAAATCTATGATTCCTTGAACATTTATCCGGCAAACATGTTTGTTACCTCCCCGGATATACTCCAAAATGCCATTCGACAAATACAGGATGATTTGGTAAAGCAAGTGGATTATTTCAAGGAGATTGGGCGACCCTTGGAAGCCAAACGCTTGGATGAACGAACGAATTTTGATTTGGAAATGATCCGCGAGCTTGGGTATTGTTCCGGAATTGAAAACTATTCCCGCTACTTGGACGGCAGGGAACCCGGTACCCGACCTTTCTGTTTGTTGGATTATTTTCCGGACGATTATCTTATGGTGGTCGATGAAAGCCATGTGACCATCCCTCAAGTCCACGCCATGTACGGTGGGGACCGCTCCAGAAAGGAAAATCTAGTGGAATACGGATTTCGACTTCCAGCCGCAATGGACAACCGCCCCTTGAAATTTGAGGAGTTCGAGACCCTTCAAAACCAGGTCATCTATGTGAGTGCCACTCCGGCAGATTACGAATTGGAACTAAGCCAAGGCATTTATGTGGAGCAGGTCATTCGCCCTACGGGGCTTTTGGACCCCATCATTGAGGTGCGACCCAGTGCCAATCAAATTGATGATCTGGTGGAAGAGATACAACAACGTGTGGAATTGGACGAGCGCACCCTTGTGACCACGCTGACCAAACGAATGGCCGAGGAACTGACCAAATATTTGGCGCGAATAGACATCAGATGTCGCTATATACACAGTGATGTGGATACCTTGGAGCGGGTAGAAATCATGCAGGACCTTAGAAAGGGACTTTTTGATGTTCTGATCGGGGTAAACCTGCTCAGGGAGGGATTGGATTTGCCTGAAGTCTCCCTTGTGGCCATTTTGGATGCGGATAAGGAAGGATTTTTGCGAAGCAATCGTTCCCTCACCCAAACAGTGGGCCGTGCCGCCAGAAACCTCAACGGGAAGGCCATCATGTACGCAGATAAGATTACGGAAAGCATGCAAAAGACCATTGATGAAACCAATTACCGCAGGGAAAAACAAATGGCCTATAATACGGAGCATAACATTACCCCGCAGGCCTTAAAAAAGAATTTGGACAATGCGCTGGCCAAAAACTCAGTGTCCACCTATCATTTTCAAAAAGAAGAGTTACGGGCCGCGGAACCCGATTTGGCGTACCTGACCCAAGATCAACGTGAAAAACTGATACGGGACAAGCGCAAGGCCATGGAAAAAGCAGCCAAAGAGCTCAACTTTATGGAAGCCGCCAAATTACGTGATGAAATAAAGATGCTCCAGGAACAGGAATAAAAGAAAGCGCGCCCCGAACAGTACTGCAGGAGCGCGCCAACTAACTAACCAACTAATCCAACCATCATGAAACACCTATAGTTGGTGCTCTTCATATTTTACTTATCCGATTGAAATCAATCGTTTGGGTTTGGGCAATGCCTCTTGTTTTTTGGGCAAGGTCAACTTCAATATACCGTCCTCGTATTTTGCATCGATTTTGGAACCGTCTACGGTTTCCGGCAAGGTAAAGGCCCTTTTGAAGGAAGAATAGGAAAATTCCTTTCGGGTGTAATTATCCTTGGCCTCTTCATTTTCAGATTTCATTTCGCTGGAAATGGTAAGGACATCGTGGTCCACCTCTACGGTAAAATCATCTTTCTTGACCCCGGGAACTGCCAATTCCAATTCAAATTCCTTTTCATTGTCCTTGATATTGACCGCGGGGACCGTAGTGTTCCACTTATCGGTACCTCCAAGCCAATCAGGACCCATAAAATCGTTTAACAAGGATGGAAAAATAAGATTGTTTCTTTTTACTATACTCATGGCGATTTATTTTTTAGGTTAAACTTTCAATCACCATACATAGGACAAATTGTATACCACTAGCTACTACATGTCTATTTGACATGTATTTAACATAAAATTATGACAATATGTCATTAATTGTAATGTGCCTTGAAAATATTGATCAATACATCTGGCGGAATGACCTTATCGGGATAGTTGTGCATCACTTCGAGTACTTGACTGATGGCAGCTGGAGGAAGTCCCATATGAAGACCAATGTTATAGAGGGTGCTCACTTCCTTTTTATGCTGTTCTTGGTCAACGTTCATCAAGAGCAACAACCTGTGGAACTGAACTATACGCTCGGCCTGGGTTTTAAGGATGACTTTAGGGGATTTTTCACTCAAAAGGTGGTCAAAGACTTCTTTTTCAACACCAAGGTTCGTTGCAACCTTGAGCAAAAATTGGTATTCAGATTCCTTCAAAGTATGATCCACCCTTGCAAAGGCAATCATCTCCGAAAGAATACTAAGTTTTTCCTTGTAGGTACCCATGGGCGCTCACTATTTAACAGGTTCCTCTAATACATAACTCCAAAACGCCCATTTTAGTACATTAAAAGCCGTTTTGGAAATCCTTGTCCAACACGGATTTTTACACCGAATCCCATATTCTTTGACGAACAGAAAAAGGTTTAAGCTAAAACCTTATAAAATAAAAAGGGCAACATTTAAAACGTTGCCCCATATCTTGAATACAAAGGGAGATTATCCCAAAACTTCTTTTACTTTATCAGCAGCTTCCTGGAATTGTACGGCAGAATGTACCGCCAGTCCAGAGTTGTCGATAATTTCTTTGGCCAACTCTGCATTGGTACCCTGCAACCTAACAATGATAGGAACCTTGATGGCATCACCCATATTCTTATAAGCATCTACCACACCTTGGGCCACTCGATCACAACGTACGATACCTCCAAAGATGTTGATCAATATCGCTTTTACGTTGGGATCCTTAAGAATGATCCTAAAGGCCTCTTCTACCCTTTTGGCATCAGCTGTACCTCCTACATCCAAAAAGTTGGCAGGCTCACCACCGGCCATTTTGATCAAATCCATTGTGGCCATGGCCAATCCGGCACCGTTCACCATACATCCTACGTTACCATCCAAATCCACATAGTTCAATCCCACTTCACGCGCTTCAACCTCAATAGGGTTTTCCTCGCGAAGGTCACGCATTTCAGCATAGGTCTTTCTTCTGTACAACGCATTGTCGTCAATGGATACTTTGGCATCAACAGCCATGATTTTATCATCCGAGGTCTTCAATACCGGATTGATCTCGAACAAACTGGCATCACTTTGCTCATACGCCTTGTACAACGCAGTGACAAATTTTACCATTTCCTTGAATGCAGTTCCGGAAAGCCCTAGATTAAAGGCAATACGTCTTGCCTGAAAAGGCAAAAGTCCAGTTGCGGGATCTATTTCTTCGGTAAAAATCAGGTGAGGAGTCTTTTCGGCCACTTCCTCAATATCCATTCCTCCTTCAGTGGAGTACATGACCATGTTTCTTCCTGAAGCCCTATTCAACAAAACGGACATATAAAATTCATTGGTCTCACTATCCCCAGGATAATACACATCCTCGGCAACCAAAACTTGGTGTACTTTTTTACCTTCAGCAGATGTTTGCGGCGTAACCAGGTTCATCCCGATGATACTCCCTGCCAATTCCTCAACTTCTTTCAAGTTCTTTGCCAGCTTAACACCTCCTCCTTTGCCACGGCCTCCAGCATGCACCTGGGCCTTGATCACGTGCCATCCGGTACCTGTCTCCTGTGTAAGTTGTTTGGCGGCATCTACCGCTTCATTGGCGTTTCGGGCAACAATTCCGCGTTGTATCCTTACTCCAAAACTGGCTAAAATTTCTTTTCCTTGATATTCGTGAAGATTCATCTGTGAATTAACTTTTGTTTGCCGACAAAAATAGAAAACCCCACTGAGAAATAGAAGGTGAAAAAAGAATAATTGCCGTCTAAGGCCACAACTATAACAATTAGACAGGATTTTATAGGATTATCCCATCAAATTTTAAAGTCCTGGAAGTCCAATGGATCAAAATTCTTGAAATGACCGTTCATTTCAATAACGGTCTTGGTATGGTTCACTTGGTTTAAAATGGCTGTAGTGGACTCCAAATGGTTTTTGATGAACAGCAACCGATCAGTCTCATTGGAAATCTGCAACAGTTCATACTCTTGTTCAAAAGAGAGTCCCATCTTATGGGCCAAGGAATAACTACTGAACTGTTTCGGGGAGATTTGGGTAAAGGGCACATCCATAAGCTCGTACAACTCCTCCACCTTGGCCAACACTTCGGCCCTCAGGTTTTCATCGGCACTGCTCTCCATATCCAAAAAATCAACGTCCCCGCCCGCATAAAGCTTTCCTTCCATTTGGTTCTCAAAGGAACGTATCTTAAAAACTTGCCGGGCCACACAGACCACATCCATTTCGCCATTGTCGTACGTGGTCACCACCTCGGCCAATTGTACTTCGGTACCATAGGAAAGGGTGTCATTGATAAAAACAGGAATCCCAAAAGTGATCGCTTCCTTTCTACAATCATTGATCAACTGCTTATACCGCTCTTCAAAAATGTGGAGCGGAACGGTTTCACCAGGAAAAAAAACAGATTGTAAAGGAAATAGCGGTAGTCTCATTGTTGGAGTTTGCCTAAATGTACAATGCGAAACCCAAAAGAGCAAGTCCAAAAACACACTGGTTGTTATTTTTGAAACAATTTGTTATAAATATATTTATGACGTTTTTATTCTTGTAGAACCCAAGTACAAGGCTTAGTTTTGCGCGAAAGACTAATGATATGAATTCCAAAAATTTATTGAAGCTCGCCGGTGAGTTCGGAGCCCCATTATACGTTTACGATGCTGAAAAGATAGCTTCGCAATACCACAGATTGACCAAAGCCTTTGAAGGCGTATCCAATCTTAGATTGAATTATGCTGCCAAAGCACTGTCCAACATCAGTATTCTAAGGTTCATGAACCATTTGGGAAGTGGCCTGGACACGGTCTCCATTCAAGAGGTGAAGTTGGGACTTCTGGCAGGTTTTGCCCCTGAATCCATCATCTTTACACCCAATGGGGTCTCTTTGGAAGAAATTGAGCAGGCTGCAGCACTTGGGGTTCAAATCAATATAGACAACCTGTCCATTTTGGAGCAGTTTGGAAGCAAGCATCCGGACATCCCCGTTTGCATTCGGATCAATCCCCACGTAATGGCGGGAGGGAATTCAAAAATCTCCGTAGGACATATCGATTCCAAATTTGGCATCAGCATACATCAGATTCCACATTTGCTCCGAATTGTGGAACTTACCAATATGAACATCAATGGTATCCACATGCATACCGGAAGTGATATTTTGGACATTGACGTATTCCTTTACGCCTCGGAAATCCTATTTGAAACGGCCAAGAACTTCAAAGATTTGGAATTTATAGATTTTGGCAGTGGTTTTAAGGTTCCCTACAAAAAAGGGGATATCCAGACCAATGTAGAGGAATTGGGCAAAAAATTGACAGACAGGTTCAATGAATTCTGCACCGAATATGGCCGGGAGCTTACATTGGCCTTTGAGCCCGGTAAATTCTTGGTAAGCGAGGCCGGATACTTCTTGGCCAAAGTGAATGTGGTAAAACAGACTACATCCACGGTTTTTGCCAGTGTCGATTCAGGATTCAACCACCTGATTCGCCCTATGCTGTATGGCTCAACGCACGAGATTGTCAATATTTCCAACCCCAAAGGAAGGGAACGGTACTATTCTGTGGTCGGCTATATCTGTGAAACGGATACTTTTGGCAGCAATCGCAGGATCAATGAAATCTCCGAAGGTGACATTCTTTGCTTTAAAAATGCCGGGGCCTATTGCTTTACCATGGCCAGCAACTATAACTCTAGGTTTAGACCTGCCGAGGTGTTATGGTACAACGACAAAGCCCACCTTATCCGGGAGAGGGAGACCTTTGACGACATCCTAAAAAACCAAGTAGACGTAAAGGAACTTTTTGAAGCACCCAAAAAGGAAGCCGTAAAATAAATGGAGGTCATAGCCCTGCTGCTTGCCACCGTGTTCATCTTCCTTTCGGGACTACATTTGTATTGGGTCCTTTTTGGCATCAAGGATCCTACCCAAGTGCTGCCTACCAATGAAGACGGCAAACTGTTGATGGGACCCGGAAAAATAGGGACGTTGCTCGTAGGGTTGTTTCTGGCATTTTTTGCATCCGTTTACCTCAACAAAGTATTGGAGTTTTTCAGTTTTGACGGATTGACCTATATCTCCTTTGGAATTGGTTTTCTATTTCTGGCAAGAACCATTGGGGATTTTAAATATGTTGGCTTTTTCAAGTCTGTGAAAAGCACCAATTTTGCATTCATGGACACGAGATATTACTCCCCATTAAGCTTGATGGTCACTGTGCTCATCTTCGTTCTGGAGATTTGGGGATGAATACTTTTTTGGCACAATTTTCGTTAGTTTTGTAATGATCGGTAGACCAATACCTCAAAACATCAGCACTATGCGCACAATTTTTACCCAAATCAGTTTGTTGTTTCTTCTTTTTGTAGGGTTTCAAGCCCAAGCACAGGATATCAATTGGATGTCTTGGGAAGAAGCCGTGCAGTTATCCCAAACCGACGCCCAGCCCAAAAAAATATTCATCGATGTATACACCGATTGGTGCGGATGGTGCAAAAAAATGGATAAGGATACCTTCCAAAATCCAGAGGTTTCAGCCTATATGCAGGATAACTTTTACATGGTAAAATTGGACGCCGAAGGCAAAGACCCCATCGAATTTCAAGGAAAAACCTTCAAATTTGTCCCTTCCGGAAGAAGGGGTTATCATGAGTTTGCCGCTGCTTTATTACAAGGAAAAATGAGTTATCCCACCGTTGTCTTTTTGGATGAGGATTTAAAAATGCTCTCCCCGGTACCCGGATACCAAAAAGTGGAACCCTTCCTTCAAATTGCCCGTTATTTTGGGGACAATATCTACAAGGATAAGGATTGGCAAACGTATGCTGGGAAATAAACCCAACTACTTTTACTACCTGCTGTAATTTGGACTTTCCTTGGTGATGGTCACATCATGCGGATGACTTTCATGGATTCCACTGGAGGTGATTTTCACAAACTTCCCTGTTTCTTTCAAGGTTTCAATATCCTTGGCACCACAGTAGCCCATTCCGGCACGAAGACCACCAATAAATTGGTGCATGCTTTCGTATAGGTCACCTTTGTAAGGCACGCGGCCCACAATACCTTCCGGAACCAATTTCTTGATATCATCCTCCACATCTTGGAAGTAACGGTCTTTACTACCCGATTTCATGGCCTCTACAGAACCCATACCTCGGTACGATTTAAACTTTCGCCCTTCATAGATGATGGTTTCCCCTGGGGATTCCTTGGTACCCGCCAACAAGGAGCCCAACATCACCGTATCCGCACCTGCCGCAATGGCTTTGGGAATATCACCTGTATACCGTATGCCTCCATCAGCAATTACAGGAACGCCTGTGCCCTTAATGGCGGCAGCCACTTCCAAAACTGCGGAAAACTGAGGGAATCCAACACCCGCCACCACACGGGTCGTGCAAATGGAGCCTGGCCCAATACCCACCTTTACGGCATCGGCACCGGCTTCCACCAAATATTTGGCGGCTTCACCCGTGGCAATGTTACCCACAACCACTTCAAGTTTTGGGTAGGATTTTTTGACTTCTTTCAAAATACTGACCACACCTTTGGTGTGACCGTGTGCCGTATCAATGATGATGGCATCCACCCCGGCATTTACCAAGGCACCTGCCCTATCCACCGCATCAGCGGTTACCCCAATGGCAGCGGCTACCCGCAAACGTCCATACTGATCTTTATTGGCAATGGGCTTTTGGGTAAGTTTGGTAATGTCCCTAAAGGTGATAAGACCGACCAATTCGTCTTTGTCGTTCACCACGGGTAGTTTTTCAATCTTGTTCTCTTGAAGAATAACCTCGGCTTGTTGCAATGAAGTTCCCTCTCCTACAGTCACCAAATTTTCCGAAGTCATGACTTCACCAATGGGGCGGTCATCGTTTTTCTCAAAACGCAAGTCCCTATTGGTCACAATACCAATCAATTTTTTGTTCCCATCCACAATGGGGATGCCCCCTATGCTGTGCTCCTTCATATTGGCCTTGGCGTCCCTTACCGTAGAATTTAGGGGAAGGGTTACCGGATCCATGATCATGCCGCTTTCCGCTCTTTTTACCTTGCGGACCTTAAGCGCCTGCTGCTCTATGGTCATGTTCTTGTGCAATACTCCAATTCCTCCTTCACGGGCCATGGCGATGGCCATACGTGATTCGGTCACCGTGTCCATTGCTGCAGAAACAATGGGAACATTAATGGTTATGTTTCTAGTAAACTTGGATTGGATATTGACTTCCCTGGGAAGTACTTCGGAGTAGGCTGGCACAAGTAGGACGTCATCATAGGTCAATCCTTCGCCAACAATTTTGTTAAGGTGGGCTTCCATTGCAATTACGAATTAATTGCGTGCAAATATACCACCTTTTTAATTCATATCTATCTCTTTTCACATTTGCTTCACTAGGGATGTAATTTATTTTTATTTAGACTTATTATAAATAATTAATATCTTTATCGTCCAAGACCATCTATTATGTGTGAATCCCTAATTATTCTGGACCAATCCAAAAATGGTATACTAACGTTTTGCAACCGAAGTAAACTCTTTCAATTGACCTTTAACAACCTATGTTTTGAATTATACGAATGGGAACTGGAAGCGTTTAAGGAATACCTCTTCCAATTGGATGCATCGTATTGGGAAAAACAATTGAGACATTGGTCCCAACAGCGTAAAATTCCCATTTCCGTAGGCAAGAACCACTTTATCATCCTAGTGAACAAGGAAGAACTATTCGAAATAAAACAATTGCTACGCTACAAAAAGCCCCGACCGGAACTTATCGGGTACCACGATATCGATTATCGATTTATTGAAAACTAACAAGTTCTGGAAATCAGTTGCTCTCCAAAGCTTATCGTTTTTGGGAGGGTCTGGCACACTGCCACAATACGACTGCCGCGGAAGAGGTAAAGGTAAGGGTCATTAAAATCCCAGAGAAAATAACCACATATTTAAACCAAGATACACCCTTCCACATGAGATAAATTCCTCCAAAGGTCAAAATCACGGACAGAAAAGGTTCTATGGTCAAAAAAAGCTTCCATTTTTTTGGCAAGTGGGTCAGCCATACCAATCCGCCCAACAAAAAGAAAATCATGGACATGGACAAAATATGTGTGTGGACAATGGTGAGCATTTCCCGGTCTCCTTTCTTGAACTTCATCACCGTTGCCTCTTCATCTTCTTCATTGCCCAGATAATTTTCCTCAATGCCTGCTGGAGTGGTGGATTCGGTTTCCTTGATAAAAAGCAATCCTGTAAAGAACCCTATGGAAAGTATAATCACAAAAACACCTATGAACAGGCGGATTTCTTTGGGAAAAGTGGACAGTAAACCGTTATATATCATTATAAATGTCCTTTATCCTGAAGTATTCCAATGGTCTGAAGCAGGTTGTCCATGGATCGGGTCATGGAATTTACCGAAATGGTGGCACCGGAAATGGCATCGATGTTGGACTCAGGACTCACACGGTCCCCTCCTGTCTTCCCCAAAAATTGCTTTAACCATCTTTTACTCCCAATTTCCCCTCCGTATTCTTCCCGGTACACCAATACTTTTGTGTTGATGATTTTTACAGCATCATCAAATAGCACCAAATAATCAAAATTTGCCGTTTTGCTTGGGGCCTGGTCGAAAAACGCATACCCCAAAGTTGAATCCCCAGCAGTGATTCGATACAAGTTTTCACCTGAAATTTTTGTGGGCAGCTGTGCATTTACATCCGCGGGAACACTAATGGGCTGCATGGCAAAATCTACCACCTCAAAGGTCTTCTCCACTTCTTTCAGGACCCTTTTGTTCACCTCTTTGGGAGCTGTGAATGCAAGGAGCATCAAAACAAAGGGAATAGCTAAATAGGGTCTTGCCGATTTCATCCCACAAATATATTAATTTAGACTCATTATGAATAAAAAATGGGGCGGAATATTACATCCGCCCCCATCCATATTTTTTTAGAACCAAACTCCTATTCCGAAGTTCAAACGGTCTTGCACATCTGAGTTGTCAGCGGCATTGCTTCGGAACTGATAGTCGCCTTTGACCACCACCCCTGGTGCGATGTGGTAGGTCAATCCCGTGGTTACATCGGTCCGGTCATAGGCTTCATTTTTTGTCAAACCACCTTCGGTATCCGCATGGGTATTGTACATCTCGTAACGGGCAAAAGCAAAAAGCTTTTGTCTATTTCCGGCAGGAAGGACATTATAAGCTCCTTCCAAGTACCATCCCTGCAAGGCACTTCCCAGATTATTTCCGGTCAAATCGTTATAGGCATCGGTATCGGATAAAGAAGCATGTATGAATTGCCCCCTTGCCGTAAAGTTTTGATACGCATAACGGGCATCCAATCCAAACATGGCGATGCCAATATCAGCACCATCAAATTCCTCTACATCATCATCGGCCTGGGTACGTCCAAAATAGGTTGAAAAGCCCAAACGTAGTCCGGGAATGCCGTAGTAATCCAACTTGGTGGATAGGTTGGGGCTATCAATAGTGGATTGTATACCCTTTTGTCTTCCTCCACGAAGACCACTGGAACCGCTTAACTTTCCGGCAACACCGCCTTCACCATCGGCTTCGGCAGATTTAAACCCATTAAAAAGATAGGCCTGATATCCCAAAGAAATGGAGTTGAACCTTCCGGTTACCCCTACCCCAAGCTCACGCCAAGTGGTAGGAACAATGGAATTGTCCAAACCAGGGCGCTCGGTTCCATTAAACGTGGTGGGTTCATGGAATTCGTTGATAATTCCCATGGGCACCAACATTAAACCTCCTCGGATGTTAAGGTTGGGGGCTGCATTATAGTTCACAAAAGCCTGTTCTACATAGACCTCTTCAACGTGCTCAAATTCCACTTCCGTAACAAATTGGGTACGGTCGTCAAAGCGATATCCAAAAAGGAGTACCAAACGTTGTACATCCAATTCCCCGTTATCCCCTTCGGGTTGATTGTACAACATTTCACCATAGGCCCCTACAGTTACTGCAGAAGCATAGTTCCCTGAAAGTAAACGCTGTGCGGCGTTGATCTGTTTCTGCGGATCCAGCTGGATTGAGTCGGTTTTGGTCTGTGCGAACGAGAATGACGCACATAGTAAAGCAAATAGAATTGTTGTTTGTTTCATGGTGTTTTAATAATTGCGCGGCAAATATATTTCTACACTACGAAGCAGCCAAATTTAATTAGACTTAGTTTAAATAAAATTAAAGACGTAACGTTTAGGAGCAATTACGTTGAATACTTCAATGGTAGGCGGAGAAAAGTTCGGTCGCTTTGTTGTAAGCTGCTTCAAAGACCATCCAGTTTACACCGGTATCCGCCTTTTCCGCAGTAAAATAGGAGAGCATTTTCTCGGTGGGCATATTGCCAGTGAGTTCATCCTTGGCCATGGGGCAACCTCCAAAGCCCTGCACCGCGCCATCAAATCGTCTGCATCCTGCCTTATACGCAGCATCCACTTTTTCGTGCCACTTGGTCGGGGTGGTGTGCAAATGTGCCCCAAATTCAATGTCGGGATATTTAGGAATAAGATTGGAAAATAAATAGGATATGGTTTCGGGTGTGGAACTTCCAATGGTGTCTGAAAGCGATAAAATTTTAGTACCCATCTCGGCCAATCTTTCGGTCCATTGCCCTACTACCTCAACATCCCAAGGATCACCATACGGATTTCCAAACCCCATGGAGATATAGGTCACAACCTCTTTATTATGGGCATTGGCCAACTCCAGAATACCCTTAAGGGTATCCACCGATTGTGCAATGGTCTTATGGGTATTTCGCATTTGAAAGTTTTCGGAAATTGAAAAAGGAAATCCCAAATACTTAATGGCTTTATGCTGACATGCATCCTCGGCACCCCGAATATTGGCCACAATGGCCAAGAGCTTGCTCTTGGTTTTGGAAAGGTCCAACCGCGCCAAAACCTCCGCGGTATCCTGCATTTGCGGAATGGCCTTGGGCGAGACAAAGCTGCCAAAATCCAAAGTGTCAAAACCACAACCCAAAAGCGATTGGATATACCTTGCTTTCTCCTCGGTGGGGATAAAGGATTTGATGCCCTGCATGGCATCCCTTGGACATTCTATGAGCTTGATCTTTGACATAGGTTGCCTGTAAAATTACCACTATTTATCCGATAGCAATAGATAAATGGCGATTCCCAAAAAAACTACAATCTGAACCCATTTCAGGTAAATCCCTGCCTTGGGGTGGCGCATTAAATAGGTTGAAATGTTTCCTGCCAATACGGCAATAGTTCCAAAAATAATGAAGGCCACCAACATGAACAGCAGGCCTAGCACATAAAACTGCATCACGGTTCCCAATGTTTCACTGAACAGAAATCCTGGAAAAAATGCCAAAAAGAAAATGGTGACCTTGGGATTGAGCACATTCATGGCAAAACCCGTCTTGAACAGCTTAAAAGTTCCTTGGGAGGGTTGCTTTTCCTTATCCAATAGAATGGAAGCGTCACTTCTGTAGACCTTTATGGCCAAATACACCAAATAAGCCGCACCAAACAACTTAATGCCCAAAAAAAGGCTATCACTTCGCTTTATGACCTCTGACACGCCAAAAGCCAGCAAAGTGGTATGCACCAAACATCCGCTCACCAAGCCTACCACAGTGGCCAGTCCAGCCTTGACGCCATTGGATATGCTTTGGGTCAGCACAAATATATTGTCCGGTCCCGGGGAAATGGCCAAAGCCGCCGAAGACACCAAAAAACCAATAAGAACGGAATAATTCACGGACTCAGGGCTCATTAGTATCAAATAGGGCATCTTGTACTAGGATGTGCGGGCCAAAATGGCCTTGTTGATTTTTTTGATCAGGGCAGGACCTTCATAAATAAACCCAGTGTACAACTGGACCAAGTCGGCCCCGGCATCCAGTTTCTCAAGGGCATCTTGCGGGGAATGTATGCCCCCAACCCCAATAATGGGAAATGCCTTGTTGCTCTTTTCTGCCAAAAACCGAATCACCTCGGTACTTCTTTGGGTCAATGGTTTACCGCTAAGCCCACCCTTCTCTTCGGAAAGAATAAGATGGGATTTTAGACCTTCTCTGGAAATGGTGGTATTGGTCGCAATGACCCCATCAATTTCAGTGGTCTTGACAATGCTGATAATATCCAAAAGCTGGTCATTGGTCAAGTCCGGGGCAATCTTTAAAAGGATGGGTTTCTCCTTTTGATTGGATTTTTTGGCCTGCTTACCATTCTGCTTTTTTAGTTTTTTCAAAAGATTGGTCAAAGGTTCCTTGTCCTGAAGCTCCCGTAAACCGGGTGTGTTGGGAGAACTCACATTGACCACAAAATAATCCACATGGTCAAATAGGGCCTCAAAACAGATGAGATAGTCCTTAATAGCTTGGTCATTGGGCGTGACCTTGTTCTTACCAATGTTACCTCCAACAATTACCCTGTGCTTTTTCTTGAGTTGTTCCACCGCTTCAAAAACACCGTTATTGTTGAACCCCATACGATTGATGATGGCCTTATCCTCCCTTAACCGGAACAATCTTTTCTTAGGATTTCCAGGTTGGGGTTTGGGGGTGAGGGTTCCAATTTCCACAAAACCAAAACCGAAATCGGAAAATTCATTGTAGAGCTTGGCATCCTTGTCAAACCCAGCCGCCAAGCCAACAGGGTTCTTAAATTTTATTCCAAAAACCTCCCGTTCCAATTTGGAATCCCTTACTTCAAAAATATTTCTGAACAAAGGTCCCAGTCCCAATTTCGAAAACAATTTTATAGCCCAAAAAGAGAAGTGGTGTACTGCTTCCGGATCAAACAAAAACAGGATTGGGCGGATGAGGATTTTATACATTCAACAGATTTTCAACAAAAATAAAAACTCTTAAAACAGAACACACCATATCATTTATTTTTCGTCAACCGACTTATTTACATGGATAGGGCGCAGGGTAAGCTGATCGCACAATTTCACATAAAAACCGTATTGCTTTGGATTGAAAATTGACAGTAGTCTTTTATCCATCATCCGGATGTTCAGCTTCATACTGTCCATAATGGTTTTGTATTCGCGGGAAACGGTCATCAATACTTCAGGCGGGCTTTCTTCATGCTGTTTTAGAAGAAATTCGGCCCGGTTTCTGAGGATTTCATTTCGAATTTTCAACTCTGCACTCCAATTCTTAAGGCTTTCCTTTTGCTCTTCATTCAATTGAAACACCTCTGCAATAGTTTCATCATCCATACCCCCCACCCCCAAAGCACACTCCTCCTGGGCCGACCCAAGAAACATCGACAATAGGCAAATGAACAGAACAGCTCCCTTCAATTTAGGTTGATTTTAAAAAGTAGGTGAAAAGATACTTTTTTAAGCTACACTTTCTTAAAATCACGATTGAATAACCATTATTTTTGATAAAAAGCACAGCATGGAAAAACTTTTGTCCCGATTTCTGGATTATGTGACTACCGACACCCAAAGCGACCCCTATTCCAAAACCACACCGAGTACCGAAAAACAATGGACTTTGGCCAAAAAATTGGTCTTGGAACTGCACCAAATTGGTTTGCAGGAGGTTTCCATTGATGAAAATGCCTACATCATGGCAACCTTGCCGGCCAATACGGACAAAAAAGTGCCCACCATAGGTTTTATCTCACATATGGATACCTCTCCGGATTTTTCGGGAAAGAATGTAAAACCGCAACTTGTAAAGGATTATGACGGCAAGGATATTGTCCTCAACAAAGCAAAGGACATTGTGCTTTCCCCTGACTATTTTGAAGACCTATTACAGTACCAAGGCCAGACCTTGATCACCACCGACGGGAATACTCTATTGGGTGCCGATGACAAAGCAGGCATTGCCGAAATCATTACAGCTATGGAGTATTTGGCCCAACATCCTGAGATCAAACATGGAAAAATACGGGTAGCTTTCACCCCAGATGAAGAGATTGGCAGGGGCGCCCATAAGTTCGATGTAAAAAAATTCGGAGCCGATTGGGCCTATACCATGGACGGCAGCCAAGTGGGCGAGCTGGAATATGAAAACTTCAATGCGGCCAGTGCCAAGATCATTGTCAAAGGAAAAAGTGTCCACCCTGGCTATGCCAAGAACAAGATGGTCAACGCCATTGCCATTGCCAACGAATTTTTAAGCCTACTTCCCCCACGGGAAGTACCCGAACATACCACGGGCATGGAAGGCTTTTTCCACGTACATAAAATCAAGGGGGAGATAGAAAATGCCCAAATTGATATGATCATCCGTGACCATGATGCCATACATTTTCAGGCCAGAAAAGAGCTTCTTTCCAATATCACAGAAAAGCTCACCCAAAAACACGGGGATTGCATCACGGTGGAAATCGAAGACCAATACCGCAACATGCGCGAAAAGGTGGAGCCGGTATTCCATATTGTGGAGATTGCCCAAGAGGCCATGGAATCATTGGGCATTGAACCCATCATTAAACCGATTAGAGGTGGAACGGATGGATCCCAGCTGAGTTTTATGGGGCTGCCCTGTCCCAATATTTTTGCAGGGGGACACAATTTTCATGGAAAATATGAATATGTTCCTTTGGAAAGTATGGAAAAGGCCGTTAAGGTAATCGTGAAAATTTGCGAACTTACGGCCAGTCAGATCAAATGACATGGAAAAATCCGGAAAAATAGAAGCCTATTACGATAACGACCATCCGTTCAAGGAAGGTATTGCCCAACTCCGAAAACTGGCCCAACAAACGGAATGTGAGGAAGATTTTAAATGGAGTTTCCCCGTGTATACCGTTAAAGGCAAAAATGTATTTGGCATCTGTAAGTTCAAAAACCATTTTGGGGTCTGGTTCTTTAACGGAGTGTTCCTGAAAGATCCTAAAAAAGTGTTGGAAAATGCCCAAGAAGGAAAAACCAAGGGCATGCGGCACTGGAAGTTCCCCACATTGGACACAATTGATAAAAAGGGTGTTCTTGCCTATATGAACGAAGCCATTGAAAACCAGAAAAAGGGCATGGAAATCATAGTGGAAAAAACTTCAAAAGTGACCATCCCGACATTGCTTCAGGAAAAATTAAAGGAAAACAAAGACCTACAAACCGCCTTTAAAAATTTTACCCCCTACAAGCAAAAGGAGTTTTGCGAATATATCTCGGAGGCCAAACAAGAGTCCACTAAACTAAGACGGCTGGAAAAAATACTCCCCTTGATCCAAAAAGGGGTGGGCCTACATGATGGTTACCGCTAAATAACCCCATCCGTCAACCCAAACGGGGCATCCGTCAATTCTTCCCTGATGCACCCAACCCAATTTCCCAACTTCACTATTTGAACTGAACAGGTTTCAGTAATCAAATGCTAAATCGGCATTGAAGACGATGTCCAGTTCAACAATGGACAAAATTCTTGCTTTACTATCAAGTCATATGATATCCAATAGGTTCAGGAATGACAGAAAGCCTTTGATAAAACTAAAGGCCATTCAAGTAGAGGCAATACAGGATATTGAGGCAAAAATCCTGAATGGGCACTATACCTTCGAAAATTGCCCCTGCCCCATCTGCAAGGTATCAGATACTGAAGTTCTGTCTGAAAAGGACCGATATGGATTGGAATTCATGGTCGTGATGTGCAAAACATGCGGTTTGATCTATACGAACCCCCGGATGACCCAAAGGTCTTATACTGATTTTTACAACTCCGAATATCGAAGGCTATACGGTGGTACCCATACCGCAACTGCCAACTTCTTTCAAAAACAGTACGAGCAAGGGCGACAAATCTTTGATTTCATCCAATCAACCTTTCGCGATAAGGATTTTATTGGTTTAAAGGTTTTAGAGGTAGGTTGTGGCGCCGGGGGCATTCTTCACTATTTCAAACAACAAAAATGTACGGTTTTGGGAGTAGATTTGGGTAAAGAATATATTGACTATGGAAGAAGTCATTTTGGGCTGAATCTACAATATGGATCTTTAGATAATGTAACGGACTTCACTCCCGATGTGGTTATATATTCTCATGTGATGGAACATATTTTAGATTTGGAATCAGAATTGTTGACCTTAAAAAGAATAGGCCATGCTGAAACCCTTTTTTACATTGAGGTTCCGGGAATAAAATATATTCCCAAAAACTATAAAATGGATGCCTTGCGGTATTTCCAAAATGCGCATACATTCCATTTCACGCTGACTTCATTGACCAATCTGTTCAACACCTATGGATTTAAACTGATCAAAGGCTCTGATGAAGTAAGAAGCATCTTTTGCCAAACCCATGGCGGGAAACATAAAATTACCAATGAGTACCCCTACATCTATCATTTTCTCAAAAAAATGGAGGCCAAAAGGTATTCGTACTATTTTAACCCCAACCTTGCCAAGAGGTTTATATTAAAGTTCTTTTCTAAGATTTCAGCAAAAAAATAGAAGGCTCAACCTGACCCTTTAATGCGCACCATCTGGTTTTTATAATCAGAAAAAGCCATATTTCTTCCTGATCAAGCCCTAAAAAGCCCCATACATCAATTCAAACAGGGCATCCGTCAATTCTTCCCTGATGTACCCAAAGCCTATTACCAACTTTACTATTGTACGGGATGTGCTTCACTAAATAACATGAAGACTATATTCAGTTTTTACTTGCTATGAAATGGGCAATCGAGCAAATTACATATTGAAAAGAGGAAGTGGACTTGATATTTTTTACTCTCACTGGAGAGCAATTAATATTGCCCAGGATTTAATGTTGGGAGAAAGAAAATTCACAACGCTTGTCCAACAATTCAGTAAGGCTAATGAATTACTCAATGAGCCATGGATGGAAGCTTGTGTCTTATTGGATTTTGACCAAAAAAGGTTAACCTTTTGGGAAACAGAAGTACTATTTGAAACATCAATCCGTGAAGAGTATTTAAATCAATTAAAAAGTATTTGGACTGGTTGGACCATCAAGTTTGCCTATAATGAAATGTTCGATATTGAGAATGAGCTTTCAATCCAATATACAGCTAAGCAAAAAATAGATTTAGAATATGGTTCATTAGAAAAATTGTCCGATTTTTCTAATGATGAAGACTATTTTTCTTGTCTGATCATCATTAAAGAAAGTGGTAAGCATTCTGTAAAATATGTCAATGGCGGACACGAAGAAGAAATAGCGCTAATTGGGGAATTGGTCATTGATAAATTAAAACTGATGGAAAACAGGAAACTGAAAAGAGAAGGAAATGATGACTTTTTTGGCCTTTTAATTATTGATATTGACAAGAAAAACCTTTGGGTCAATACGTCGATAAATGGGTTAAAGCATCAGTTACGCTTTTTGTGGAAAAATTGGAATATCAATACTGGGAATTTTGGCTATATCAAACTGTTAAGAGAAATCGGAATCGATACAATGGAGTTGGAATTAAGTCCAGAAAATGTAAAAAAATCAATTACCAAAATAGCCAATGGAAACGACAATTTCAATCCAAATGATTTAGCAGAAAAGCTTATTGGTAAAATGGGTGAAAATATTCAGTTCAACGAACACTTTTTTGAAAATGTAAACCCAAAAAAACTTTTCAAAAAAGAATGAAGTGATTATTCCTTCATAACCTGCAAAAAAACTGTCAGCCCGTGTAAATGGTCCACATGATCCGGGGCGGTATTGCCCACAAATGCCTTGACCGAAAAATTGCCCTTTTGTGTTTCGGATACTTGCTGCATGCCCATAGGACCCCATTCCAGAATTGGGTTTCGCTGTAATCCGAGTTCATGGATCAGCCAATCCGCGGTTTCAGTGGTACTGGCATAGGTTCCCGGGAAAATCTCGGAATGCGTAACGAGCATCTTCTTTTCTCCGTTGACCGCCTTTTGGGCAAAGGCCAAGAAACCTTTCATTTTTTCCGCATTCAATTGCCCTCCTTGGGCCAAAGGAGTGGCATCGGGAATGTAATCGGTATGTAGTCCATCCAAAAGTAAAATGCCATCAATCTTGTTTTCATATGTTTTGAGCAATTCACGGATGGCACCGTATCCTGCACTAAAGGAGCTGAAGTATATTTTTCCCATCCGGTCCACTCCCAATTTGTCCTGTATGGCCTTCAATAAACGGGGATAGACCGCCACATCAACAAAGGGCGCCGCATAGACCGAGGACCCCGAACCTTGCTGCACCACCGCCAAGGCCATGGGCTTTTCCAAGTTATGAACGGCCTGCATGGCCACAAAGGGTGCCCCATGAAAGTGGATGAGCAAATCCAATTCTTGAACTCCATTGGCAGCGGGAGGCATATACACCGTCACCGGTTTGGACAATATACCCTCCAACACCATCTTGGTGCCCGGAGGTTCTTCATTTTTCAGTCGGGCGTGTTCCCGGATATGGTCCTGCATGGGAGAGGGTGCCTGTCTTACTTGGGTGGCAACTTCCCTTTTTGGAGTGGCACAACCCAGCATCAGCACGCATACAAGCCCCAAACTTATCACTTGGGAACGGAAAGTAACATATGTATTCATAAAATTGATGGAGGCTTACTTTTTGGGCATTTTCCAGCCGTTGTGGTATTCATTGGTCAACAGCACATCGGCTTCTTTATGGTTGAACCGACCTTTCTGCGCGTCCCAGAACAGGCGTTCCCCCGTTTTATAGGCCACATTGCCCATATGGCTGACCACTGCGGCATCGTACCCTACTTTAATTGGGGCATTGAGAATGCTTTTGTCCCTTTTCTTAATGGCTTCCAAGAAATTCACTGTATGCAGATCCAAACCGTTGGCTTTCACCGTTTGCAGGCCTACTCCCGCTATTTTAGGCCCCAAATCCTCGCTCCAGTTAGGGCGATTTTTCTCCGGAATCACCTCCCAGCCTCCACGGTCCAAAACCAACGTACCATTATTACCAATAAAAGCAATACCGTGGTTTCTTCCATAGTTTCCGCCATCAATGCCGTTGGCGTGTTCCCAGAGGAGTGAAAACCCATCGAACTCATACACGGTCTGTAAGGTGTCCGGGGTCTCGGCAGCATCGTTGGGATAGGCGAACTTTCCTCCCATGGCCATCACGGATTTGGGAGTCGAGGCCTTCATGCCATAGAGGGCATAGTCAATCAAGTGTACGCCCCAATCGGTCATCAACCCTCCTGCATAGTCCCAAAACCATCTAAAATCGAAATGGAACCGATTTTTATTGAAAGGTCGGTCCTGTGCAGGGCCCAACCACATTTTATAATCCACGCCTTCCGGTGCGGGACCGTTGGGCACTTGGGGAATGGATTTCATCCATCCTTGGTACGCCCAGGTCTTTACCAAACGTATCTGCCCCAATTTCCCGGAATGCACATAGTTTATGGCATCCACAAAGTGGGGTTGACTGCGCTGCCACTGTCCAATCTGCACCATTCGGTCACTGGCATCCACGGCAGACAGCATGGCTTCGCATTCGGCTATGGAATTGGCAATGGGCTTTTCGCAATAGACATCCTTGCCGGCATCCACCGCATCCACCAACTGAAGACAATGCCAATGATCAGGGGTTCCCACGATGACAATATCAATATCCTTATCGTCCAACATTTTCCGATAGTCGGTATACCACTTCGGTTTTTTGATATTGGCCTTTTCCAAATCCGCGGTCTTGGCCCGAAGGACATTTTCATCCACATCACAAAGGGCCACCACCTCCACCTCGCTGTTCTTCAAGAGGGAGGTAAGGTCCGCAAAGCCCATTCCGTTGCACCCGATAAGTCCCACTTGAATCTTGTCATTGGGACTCACCGTCCTTCTCAATGAAGCCAAGATTTCAGTGGGAAAGAACAAGGAGGTTCCCAAACCGACCGTATATAATGATCCTTTTCTAATGAATTGTCTTCTAGTGCCCATGTTGTCAAATTTTGAATAAGATACAAAAAAACGTCCCCCGCAAACTCAATTGCAGGGGACGTTTTAAACTATGTTGCTCTAGAAGCCTTTATTTGTCCGAAGCAGCGTTCAATTTTTTGCTCATTTCCATGGAAATGGCGGAACGATCAAACTTTAAACGGCCAGCCATGGTTTCAATGACACAAGAGAAATCCTTGTCGTTCATTTCCACAATCTTGCCATGGAGTCCGCTTTTGGTGATGATGCGGTCTCCTTTTTTCAACTCCGAAGTAAACTTCTTCTCATCCTTCTGACGCTTGATCTGAGGGCGAATCATAAAGAAATACGCCACGGCAAAAATCAATATCAGAGGTAAAAACTGTCCTAAACTTTCCATTAAGGTATTTTATCTATTTAACAGGACCAGCTGCAGCTGCTTCCTTAGGATTAACGAAGGCCTTGATTCTTAAGATCTCGGTTCCTTTTTCTGTGTTGGCCGTAACAGTAATGGTTTTGGTCACCTGATTTTGTCCAGAACCATTGAATTTTACCAACAATTCGCCAGTTTCTCCAGGCGCAATAGGTGCATTCTTTGGATATTCCGGCACGGTACAACCACAGCTACTCTTTGCATCGGTGATGATCAAAGGGGCATTACCGGTGTTGGTGAATTTGAATGTAGTCTCTTGTGGAGTGCCTTGGGCTATGGCACCAAAATCGTGCTCGGCCTTTTCAAAGCTCATCACGGGAAGTTGCTTTTGCGCTTCATCCCTGGAAGTTGCGCTCTCCACATTGTCCGCAACGATTTTGTTGGAAGCCTTGTCCTTGCAGGAAACGCCCATCACGGCAACCGCCATGATCAAACTAAAAACTGTTGTTATTCTTTTCATGATAATAATTTGTTTTTCCAAAAATACTCAAATATTGTTTATTGTAGTCCTCTACCTATTTTTTGAAGCCTTCCATCGGATTTATATTCCTTGGCCAACTTGTCCAAAACCCCGTTGATAAAGATACTGCTCTTGGGGGTGGAGTACTCCTTGGCAATCTCCAAATACTCATTTAGCGTCACTTTCTCCGGAATGGATGGAAAGTTGAGCAGCTCACAGATGGCCATTTTCAGGATGATCAAGTCAATCTCGGCAATACGGTCATTGTCCCAATTGGGGGTTTTCCCCTCAATTTCCTTTTCCCATTTGGCGTCATGAAGCAAGGTCTTGGTCAACAAATCATTGGCAAAGACCATATCCTGTTGGTCCTTGAGCAACGCGGGGATAAAATAACGTTCCCCAGAGGTTTCAGTGGCCTTGCGCAATCGTTTGGCCAAATAGGTGTTCACTATGGGGAAATCGTCCACCCAAGTGAGTTTGTCATCCTCAAAATACTCATAGATTTTGTCGTTGGGGGCAATAATTTCCTTGAAAAGCTGAAGTACCACTTCCCTATCGTCCTCATAATCGTTCTTTCCATTGGTCATGTACGCTTTGTAGATATCGCTGGCCACGACCTCTTTGTACAGAATCTTCACGTACTCATCGTTCAAGTACCAGTTGTCCAGTTTTCTTTTGGAAAGTTCACTTTTGAGGAGCTCATTCTCCGAAATCTGGAGCAACAACCGGTTCTTCACGAACTTTTCGCGATCGGGATAACCATCTTCTTCCGTGGCAAGGTATTTTTTTGTGGCATGACTGGCATGTTTGGCGGCCAGATGCTGCAGTTCGGCCAAGAGGCTCAGTACCAACAAATAGAGCACGTACATATTTTCAATGCTCACTCTTAGGAATTTTTCCTGTTTCTGCAAGGAATCGTCCTTGGATTGGACCAGTGCATAAATGCACTGCATCACTTTTACTCTGATATGCCTTCTAGTAAGCATTTTTAAAGAACTTTTAAAGTCATTGATTGGCTTTCACTGCGCAAAAATAACCTTATATTTCGATGTGGCCTACCAAAGTTGTTTTCTTATCAGTTTTATAACATTTATTTTTGGACCAATGGTATATCTTTGTTCGATTGTCAATCATCAGACCTACTAAAAAACTACCTTCCCTCCTATGAAGGAACTGAAACACCTTAACAAATACTTTAAAAAATACTGGTTTAAGCTATTGATGGGGGTTTTGATCACCATCGTTGCCCGATTGTTCTCTTTGGTCCTACCCCATTACGTGAACAATTCCATCCAGATTGTAGAAAAGTATACCGGAAATACCATTACGCTTGCCGAAGCCAAACAATCTTTGTTCCATTATATATTGATTGTTGTTGGTGCGGCCCTACTTTCGGCACTGTTCACTTTTTTGATGCGGCAGACCATTATCAACGTATCCCGGTATATTGAATATGATTTGAAGAACGAGGTGTTTGACCACTATCAAATCCTGAACCTTGATTTTTATAAGAAGAACCGTGTAGGGGACCTCATGAACCGTATCAGTGAAGATGTCAACCAAGTGCGTATGTACGGAGGACCGGCCATTATGTACGGTATCCAAACCCTTACGCTTTTTGCCTGTTTGATCCCATTGATGTTCATAAAGGCACCGACCTTGGCGGCCTATACCTTGTTGCCCCTTCCGGTTTTATCGGTCTTGATCTATCAGATCAGTAAGATCATCCATAAAAGAAGCACCAAGGTCCAGGAATTCCTATCCACCCTGTCCACTTTTACCCAAGAGTCATTTTCAGGGGTTTCGGTCATCAAAGCCTATAGCATAGAACCACGGATCAACCAAGAGCTCAGGAACCTGGCCACCGAAGGCAAGGATACCAGCATGGCGTTGGCCAAGGTAAACGCTTGGTTTTTTCCATTGATGGTCCTCCTTATTGGAATCAGCAATACCATTGTCATCTACGTGGGGGGCATGCAATATATTGATGGAAAAATAGAGTCCTTCGGAATCATTGCGGAGTTCATTCTATACGTAAACATGCTTACTTGGCCCGTGGCCATAGTGGGGTGGCTTACCTCCATCATCCAAAGGGCCGAAGCGTCCCAAAAACGAATCAATGAGTTTTTAACGATTCAACCCACCATTATCAATGAGGTGGCAGAACCCACACCCATCAAAGGGGATATTGAGTTCAAGAATGTGTCCTTTACCTATGACGACACCAACATTACTGCCTTGGATAACGTATCCTTTAAAATTAAGGCTGGGGAGACCGTGGCCTTTTTGGGAAAAACCGGGTCTGGAAAATCCACTATCCTGGATTTAGTGGCCCGCCTTTACGATACCACTTCGGGAGAGGTTTTGGTGGATGGTATTCCTGTTCAAAAACTCAACCTGAACAGTCTACGGAGTTCCATCGGTGCGGTACCACAAGATGCTTTCCTCTTTTCGGACACCATTGAGAACAACATCCGGTTTGGCGATGAGAATGCCTCATTTGATGAAATTGTGGCCGTGGCCAAGAAAGCCGTTGTCCATGACAACATTCAAGGGTTTGCCAAAAAATACGATACCATTCTAGGGGAAAGGGGCATCACCCTAAGTGGAGGACAGAAACAGCGGGTCTCCATTGCGCGGGCATTGCTCAAAGACCCTAAAATCTATCTTTTTGATGATTGTTTATCCGCCGTGGACACCGAAACCGAGGAAGAAATCCTGAACAATCTTAAGCGTGCATCCCAAGACAAGACCACTTTGATAGTGAGCCACAGGGTCTCTTCCGCCAAAAATGCAGACAAGATCATTGTCCTTGAAAACGGTAAAATCATTCAAGAGGGCACTCATGACCAGTTGAACAATGTTGATGGATATTATAAAGAACTCTATATCAATCAGCTTTCAGGGAAAGAATAATAAAAAAGTTGCTGAATTAGCTTTTTTTTTACATTTTTGGTAGAATTATACAACATAAGAAACTAATTACAACACAAGACCACATGGGCGAGAAAGATATCATGGATCAGGAAGAGATTTATTCCAAAGTCTTACGGGCCGGGAGAAGAACCTACTTTTTTGATGTAAGGAGCACCAAGGCCGGCGATTACTACTTAACCATTACGGAAAGTAAAAAGTTTACCCATGATGATGGTTCTTTCCACTACAAAAAGCACAAGATTTACCTATACAAGGAAGATTTTACCGCTTTTAAGGAGATCATGGAAGAGATGATGGATTATATTATTGACGAAAAAGGTCAGGAAGTAATTTCTGAGCGTCATCAAAAAGACTTCAAAAAAGAAGAAAACGACATCAGCGAAAACGGAACCGCTTCAGGGAGTTTTACCGATGTGAGCTTTGATGACATTTAACAACATCATCTTATTAAAAAAAGAAGAAACGGCCTGCCAATGCAGGCCGTTTTTTTATTTTTATCCCACGACTAATTCAAAATGACCTCATGAAAAAAATCAACTTCCTATTCCTGGCGATAATCATGGGCCTAAATCTGAGTGCCCAACAAGTCACGCTGGAGTATTATCTCCCCAACAATATCTCGTACGATAGCAGTATCCCAAAACCATCCGAAATCATCGGCCATGAGGTTGGGGAATGGCATGTGACCCATGATAAATTGGTGTTCTATATGCAACAACTTGCCGCATCCAGTGATCGGATAAGCATTGAAAACCGGGGAACCACTTTTGAAGGCAGGCCTTTGCTCTTGTTAACGGTCACTTCACCCAAAAACCATCAAAATCTGGAAAGTATACGGGAACAGCATATTGCACTTTCCGAAGGAAATGGCAATACCGACACTGCCAACATGCCCATTGTGGTCTATCAGGGCTTTTCCATCCATGGAAATGAACCCAGTGGCGCCAATGCAGGATTGGCCTACGCCTACTACCTTGCCGCGGCCCAAGGTCCAGAAATTGAATCCCTTTTGGACAACACCATTATCCTTATGGACCCTAGTTTCAACCCGGATGGACTACAGCGCTTTGCCTATTGGGCCAATATCCACAAGAGTCAGAACCTAAATCCGGACAGCAACGAGAGGGAGTACCACGAGGTTTGGCCTGGTGGACGTACCAATCACTATTGGTTTGATATGAACCGGGACTGGTTGCCCGTACAATTACCGGAGAGTAGGGCTCGAATTGAAACCTTTCACCAATGGTTGCCCAATATTTTGACCGACCATCACGAAATGGGCACCAATTCCACCTTTTTCTTTCAACCTGGGGAGCCAACACGGGTACACCCATTGACTCCTAAAATCAACCAAGAGCTCACCAAGGAAATTGGAAGCTATCATGCCAAGGCCTTGGACAAAATTGGTTCATTGTACTATTCCGAAGAAAATTATGATGACTATTACTATGGCAAGGGTTCCACATTTCCGGATGTAAACGGCGGTATCGGGATTCTTTTTGAACAAGGTAGTTCGCGGGGGCATATTCAAGAGAGCGACAACGGTCTCCTGACCTTCCCTTTTACCATACGAAACCAGTTTACCACAGCGCTCTCCACCATAGAAGCCGCACAGAACATGCGAACCAAAATTTTGGATTACCAGCAAGGGTTCTATGCCGACATGCGCAACGAAACTTCTCGCAGTAAAACCAAGGCCCTGATTTTCGGGGACAGCAAGGATGCCTCCAAAACTTGGCATTTGGCAGAAATTCTTAAAAGACACAAAATAAAGTTCCATGAATTGGCCTCAGATGCTACCATCAATGGAAAAGCTTTTAAAAAAGGAAATAGCTATGTGGTTCCCATGAACCAGAAAAACCCAAGATTGATCAAGGCGATGTTTGAGAAACGTACCACTTTTACGGACAGTCTCTTCTATGACATTTCGGCCTGGACCTTTCCATTGGCTTTCAATGTGGATTATGCCGAGCTCAACTCCCTGTCCAATGCAGGGCCAGAAGTAATCGATTTTAAACATCCCGAAGGAAGTGTCAGTCAAAAAAGCAACTACGCCTATGTATTTGAGTGGCATGAATATTACACTCCAAAAGCCCTCAACAAAATATTGGAAAAAGGATTGCGGGCAAAGGCGGCCAAATCCCCATTTACTTTAGAGGGCACCCAGTATGATTATGGTTCCATCATGGTTCCGGTACAGAACCAAAAATTGGATACCGACGAACTGTACGCCTTTTTGAATAGCGTTGCCCAAGAAAGTGGTATCCGCATCCATGGGGTTTCCACGGGCCTTACCCAAGGCATAGATTTGGGGAGCAATGATTTTGAAGCCTTGAAAAAACAAAAAGTGGCCTTATTGGTAGGTGAAGGTACCCGTTCTTACGATGCCGGGGAAATCTGGCACCTATTTGATACTCGATACGATATGAAAATCACCAAAATAGATACCCGCTATTTCAACAGTGTCGACCTTGATTCCTATACGGCCTTGATCCTTACGGGGACCGGTTGGGGAGGTGGTACGCTTTTGGATAAAAAAGGAGCCGAAAAGGTCAAGGAATGGGTAAAGAATGGTGGTATACTCATTGGATACAGGGATACGGCCAACTGGTTTAAAAGTAATGAGTTTTTGGACCTTGTTCTGCGTAAGGACACCTTGGTCGCCAAGAACATTGCCTTTGACCAAAAAGAGGATTTCCAAGGTGCCCAAGTTACTGGTGGTGCCATTTTTGAAGCCAAATTAGATCGTTCCCACCCTATCAATTACGGATATAAAAATGATAGATTGGCCCTGTTCCGAAACACCAACATCTATTTGGAGCCGGAAAAGAACAGCTATGACAACCCCATCCAGTATACCAATAACCCGCTACTAAGCGGTTATATTTCAGAGGAAAATGCCGAACTCATCAAGAACAGTGTTCCTTTCAAAGTCAAACGAATGGGCAAAGGAAGGGTTGTACTATTTACGGACAATACCAATTTTAGGGCCTTCTGGTATGGCACCAACAAACTGTTGATGAATGCTATTTTCTTTGGGCCGATGATGTAATACCCATTTTTACAAGGACAAGATTTACCACGGCATGCCCCAATACAAAAAGGCATGCCGTTTTTGTGTTGCACCAATTCCATATAAGCGAAAAGCAAACTCCATAGACCAAGGGATAGACCAATAGCGCAAAACCAAAACGAAACGTAGCTTCAAATTCAGCTTCGGGAACCTTGGGCTTCAGCACACTTCTCCACAACAACATAAATGGAAGGTTCCATACCGTAAATATTACCTTTCGAAGGGAGCTCCCAACGTTCTTTTTTTCATCGACCTCCCTTGAAAGATCTCCTTGGTCAATCAATACATTTACCGCTACGGGGTCAAGATAATGCTCGCCGTTTTCTCCAAGATTTCCTACTACACTATCATATTCTGTTTCGGGGATATGGGTAGTACATTGCATAAGACCCTGCTGAACTTCTTCTTTCAGTCTGTTAATAAAATCAGGAGCAGTTTTATGGTCTTGGACAGAGATGGGATTTCCAAAAACCAAGGTTGCTGAATCCCCTAGTTGTTGGGGATAGGCATAGTTTTGTCCAATAGGCACCAACTGGATATCCAAATTTGGGTTTTGTTCCAAAGTGGCTTCAATAATACGGGTAAACCCTTTGCTAAGGGGTCTTACCCGTCTTTGCAAACTATGGTTGGCTTCGGGAAATATCAGAATTGCATGGTTGGCTTCCAGCAAGTGGGCACACTTCTCAAAAACTAATTTATTCTTAGGCACGCTGGCCTTACCGTCCCTTATCCGATACACCGGCATCATTTGCAAAAAACTGAAAAAAGACTTTAAAAAGGAGGTCTTAAAAACATCGGATCGAGTCAAAAACCAAGGCTTTTTGCCGCAATATACCGCAATCAGGAGCACATCCATAAGTGCATTCTGATGGTTGGAAAGAAACAACACCGGCCTATCCAAAGGAATAGTACTCCTACCTACTATCTTGATTTTCCGATAATAGAAAAACAAGCCTACAGCAACCCAAAGCTTAAGGATGGAATATGCCAATTGCCTCATTATACCAGTTCCTCTTTTTCAATGGGCCTATATCCCCAGACCGTTCCCAGCACCAATCCGGAAACGAGATGCCAAATTCCCCAAAAAGCGGTCAACAAGGCCATACCTCCCAAGCCATCAAAAAACGTAAAAATCAACAGCAGTCCCAATCCTGAGTTCTGGATACCGGTCTCAATGGTGATGCAGCGGATGTTCTCCTGGGACAGTCCCAACGATTTGGCAACGGAAAATCCAGTCAACAGTGCCACCAGATTATGCACCACCACCAACCAAAAAACGTAAAGCACATACTCCATAAAAACATCAATGTTCCGGTATAAGGCCAAAAACACCAAGACCACAAAGAACAATAAAGAGCCTATTTTAAACCCTTTTGCCATTTTCTTTGCGGCACGAGGGGCATAATGGTTGAACAACATTCCCAATACCAAGGGTATACCCAACAAAAGGGCCACCAATTTCACCATGTCATAAGGAGAAATGGAAACTTCTTTTAAAATGGAGGCCGTTGGCCCATACATTCCGCCCCAGAAACTTAGATTGACCGGGGTCATAAAAATGGCCAATAGGGTTGCAATAGCAGTCAAAGTGACCGACAAAGCTGCATTTCCTTTGGAAAAATGGGTGAAGAAATTGGACACGTTGCCCCCTGGGCAGGCCGCCACCATAAACATGCCCAACGCCATACTGGGTATGGGTTCCACCATCCAAACCAAGGCAAAGGTGATGGCCGGTAGCACCAAAAACTGACAAAAAACACCTGCAATCACGGGTTTAGTGGTCCGTAACAGCCTTTTGAAATCGTTGAGGGTAATCTCCAAAGCCACTCCAAACATGACCAAGGCCAAGGCAATGTTCAAGGTCCAAAGCGATTTCTCATCAAAATTGATGTGTACCGTATCTATGATTTGCTCCAAAACAATGGTGTTACCATCACAATATACAGGATTCTTTCCATTAGAAGAAAGCTCATGAATTTTATACCTTTAAACCCTAAAAAAAGATATGGCCCGTACCCCAAGTAACATGCTCGCATTGGGCACCAAAGCTCCAGAATTTGAATTATTGGACACCGTATCCAATGAGACCCTTTCCTTGGAAAAACTGAAGGGAAAGAACGGAACCGTGGTGATGTTCATCTGCAATCATTGTCCTTTTGTGATCCATGTAAACCCGGAACTATCCAAATTGGGGAAGGAATACCAAGCCAAAGGAATTGGCTTTGTCGCCATTTCCAGTAATGATGTGGTCAATTATCCGCAAGATGCCCCTGACCTTATGAAAGAGAAGGCCAAGGCAATGGAATACTCGTTTCCATATCTATATGATGAGACCCAAGAAGTGGCTAAGGCCTATGATGCTGCCTGCACCCCGGATTTTTATCTGTTCGATGCGGATTTGGAACTGGTTTACAGGGGACAACTGGACAGTTCAAGACCAGGGAATGGCCTGCCCTTGACCGGTAGCGACCTGCGCAATGCCATGGATGCCGTTTTAAACGGAAACGCTGTCGATTCCAATCAGAAACCCAGTATTGGCTGCAATATTAAATGGAAATAAATGAAGCTCAATCCCAAAGAAGCACTCCAACAATTATCAACCCAAGACAGTCCTTTCCTAAACTTGTTTGCGCATGGTACCTTGTCCGTGGAAATCTATAAACCGGAAAAAGTGGACCTACAACAACCCCATTCGCGGGATGAGGTGTATGTAGTAATCTCAGGAAGTGGTGAGTTTTTGAACAATGGAGAAAGAACTACCTTTTCGCAAGGTGATTTTCTTTTTGTACCAGCCGGGGTCGAACATCGATTTGAAAACTTTACCGATGATTTTGCCACTTGGGTACTTTTTTATGGCCCTGAAGGAGGGGAAAATAACCCATGAGCATGGAAGCTACTTTAGAAACTGTAGATCTATCCACATTGGACATGTACTGTTCGGTTGGGCAAAAATCGTATCGGGAGCATTATCTCCATTTATGGGAAAATGAGGACCCAACCCCATACATTGCCCATAGCCTTGAAAAATCTGTTGTGATGCAAGAGTTAGAGGACCCCAATGCGGCCCACTACCTTGTAAAAGTTGGACAGGAAGTCGCTGGAATTGTAAAATTGGTCAAGAATTGCGGTATTGATGAGCTTTCTGATGACATTTCCCTAAAAGCAGAAAAAATCTATCTACTGAAAGCCCATTCCGGCAAGGGACTGGGCAAAAAAGTGCTTCAACTGATCGAACAGGAAGCCTTGGCGCTAAAAAAGAAAGTGATCTGGTTGGATACCATGCAAAAGGGAAATCCCATTCAGTTTTATCAGAAAAATGGATTTGTGGTAAAACGGGAAAGCGAGCTTACCTTGGCTGGAGCCAAAGCTTCTGAAAAAGCCATGTACATTTTGACCAAAACCCTTTAAATCACCACCCTTTTCGTTCCAAAAGGTTCTTGATATGGGCGAAATGGTGACTACCATGCCATGCGTAGCGTCCAATATTCTCTTTTAGGGTGGTCTCTTCATTCCCATCCGGATGGGTAAACTTCCGTTGGAGGTCTTCTTCTGACAGCCCTTTCAACAGATAGACCAACTTGGCATGCACTACCTTCAAATGGTCCAATGACATCTGTATGGGAGCAGATTTGGAATCAAACAACGCTGTCCAAGCCTTCTCATCATACGGTTTGATCAATGGGTTATCTTCGGTAAGCGCCCATTTAAACCGGATGTAGCTATGGTGGTGACTGTCCGCAATGTGATGCACCAATTGTCTTACGGTCCAACCCCCCGGTCTATAGGGAGTTTCCAATTGATCCTCGGAAAATGGGATAACCATTTCGGCCAAGCGTTGGGGAAGATGCTCCAAAACCGCGATCCATTCATCCAAATGGTGCTGTGTGATCGGATTGGGAATTTGATAATGCCCAATAGGGTAACGAAGTTGCTCCAATTGTTCTTTTTCCATACACCAAAAATAAGGAACTCTTCCACAGAATAGGATAGCGTTCAATCATAAAACGCAGAAGCGACCTTAATTTTAATACACTTTTAACGCCATGAAAAACATGCAATTAAATTATCTACTAATTTTGTAGGACAACTATTTTTTAATCTAAAAACAAAACATATATGGCCGCATTACGATTGGGCGATACCGCTCCTGATTTCACTGCCTCAACTTCTGAGGGCACATTGAACTTTTACGACTATCTTGGTGATGGTTGGGGTATCCTTTTTTCGCATCCCGCTGATTTTACCCCGGTATGCACAACAGAGCTGGGCACAGCTGCCAAGTTCAAGGGCGAATTTGACAAACGCAATGTAAAAATGATGGCATTGAGCGTTGATGGTGCCGAATCCCACAAAGAATGGATCAAGGATATCAACGAAACACAGAACACCGTGGTCAATTTCCCCATCATTGCCGATGAGGACAAAAAAGTATCCGACCTATATGATATGATCCACCCCAATGCAAATGATACGCTTACCGTTCGTTCGGTATTTATCATTGGCCCGGACAAAAAGGTAAAATTGATTTTGACCTATCCTGCATCCACGGGACGGAACTTCTACGAGCTTTTAAGGGTTGTAGACTCTCTACAATTGACCTCCAACCATAAAGTGGCCACACCCGCAAACTGGAAAAATGGGGAAAAGGTTGTGGTCAGTCCGGCCATACCCACCGAAGAAGCAAAGCAAATCTTTTCGGGTGGGATTGAAGAAGTTAAGCCGTATTTGAGGTTGACACCGGACCCCACTGCATAATCTTTTTTTGAGAAAAAATAACAAAAACCCTAATTATCAATAAATTAAACGTACATTCGCTGCTCAAATTAATTTTTTAGTATTTATTATGAGTAAAGGAACAGTAAAATTCTTCAACGATTCAAAAGGTTATGGCTTTATCACTGAAGAAGGTTCAGAAACAGATCACTTTGTACACATTTCAGGTCTAATCGATGAAATTAGGGAAGGTGACGTTGTAGAGTTCGAACTACAACAAGGTAAAAAAGGATTGAACGCCGTAAACGTACAAGTTATTGATTAAGGTACAAACGCTCTTTTTTATAAATAAAACCCGGGTTTTTCCCGGGTTTTTTATTTTTTAAAAAATTGAACGCAACCTCTTTTCTTTTTTATATCTATCCTATAAAGAACGTTCCCCACAACCATTAAATAAAAATGCTATGAACACTTTTTTTGGGATACTCCTTCTCCTTTTGGTCGTTAACGCACTGCTACTTATTCTGAGTGTCAATGGCTCCAAAAAAGGCTTCTTCGGTGGAATTTTTCACAAAAATTAGGCCTCAACCTAAATATCAAGACAATACGGTAGGGGTTTTCCACGTTCAATTGTTATCATAGAAAGACAATATCCTATTATGGGCACATTCTTTACCGTTTTACTACTATTACTTTTCCTGAACTTCTGCTTGCTTTTGGTCAGTGTCAATAGAGCCAAATAAAAAGCCTCCTGTTTAGGAAGCTTTTTATGTTGCACATCTCTGGAAGTTATTTATTTGACACCCATAAGTTCCACATCAAAGATCAACGTGGCATCAGGCGGAATAACCCCTCCGGCTCCCGCACTTCCATAGGCCAAGTGTGAAGGAATCACAAAACGGGCCTTATCACCCACTTGCAATAGACCAATTCCTTCATCCCATCCTGGAATGACCTGACCTACACCCAAGCTGAAGTCAATGGGTTGATTTCTTTTATAGGAGGAATCAAAAATCTGTCCATCGGACAAACATCCCTCATAATGTACAGAAACTGTGCTGCCTTTTTGAGGTTTGGCCCCACTCCCTTTTTGAATGATCTTGTATCGAAGACCACTGTCGGTTTTGTCAAACCCAGCGGCCAATTCTTCCATCTCCGCTTCGGCTTTGGCCTTAGCTTCCGCAATTCGTTTCTCCCGGGCTCCCTCAAAGGTCCTGAAAGCCTCAATGGCATTCCAGTTTTGGGCGTCGTCCCCTACCCTTACAATTTCCAAACTTTCAATGGTATCGCCTTGGGCAATGGCGTCCACTACTTCCTGTCCATGCTCCACATGTCCAAAAACAGTGTGCTTGTTGTCCAACCACGGTGTGGCCACATGGGTAATAAAAAACTGGCTCCCATTGGTACCAGGACCTGCATTGGCCATGGAAAGTACTCCCGGCCCCTCATGGGTCAGCTCTGGGTGGAACTCATCATCAAATTTATATCCCGGGTCACCGGTACCGGTTCCCAAAGGACACCCCCCTTGAATCATAAAATCCGCAATCACCCTGTGGAACTTCAGTCCATCATAATAGGGTTTGCCCTGGGGTTTTGCCGAATTTTCCATGTTACCTTCTGCCAAAGCCACAAAATTACCCACGGTACCCGGGGTTTTATCATACGTAAGCTTTATCAATATTTCACCTTTGGAGGTGTTGAATTTCGCGTAGATGCCGTCTTCCATATCTTCTGATTATAAAAATTATTGGGTATTATCTTTTACAAGATTGCAAAGGTAGGGGTTTTAAAGGGCAATCCCTTGAAGGTCCGATCTTTTGCCAAATAAGAAGTATTTTTATAGAGCAAAATTCACCATCCAATGAAACAACTCTGCATCATCTTCCTAATATTTGCAATAACAATTTCATGCCAAAACAAAACAGGTACCGATGGGTATAACATCCTAGGAACCGCAAAGAATGTACCTGATGGAACCCATATCCTACTATACTTCTTCCCCAATACCCATAAAGTTGTGGATTCCACGGTTGTCATGGGTGAAAAGTTTCAGTTTAAGGGAAATCTGGACCGACCTACTTTGGCCCATGTACGAATGCCCAATAGTAGGGATGACAAGACCTTCTGGTTGGAAAATGCCGAAATACTAGTGGTTGGCGAAAAAGGACGTTTTATGGATGCCGAAATCACTGGCTCCAAAACACAGGATGAGTCCGCTTTACTTTTGGCGCGCAAAGATTCCCTGTTCAATGAAATGGAAAAATTGGAGGCCATGGTAACGGACAGCAATAGGGATTCCCTTTTTACAATCTATGAGCAAATGCAGAATGTGGAGGTGGGCATTAACCAAAAGTTTATTGCGGAATATCCAGAATCCTATGAAAGCCTTACCCGATTGAACTGGTCCAAGGAACGTCTTGGGGGCCATAAGACCGAGCAATTGTTTTCTTCCTTGGGCACGGAACTACAGACTTCGGAAGAAGGAAAGGCCATACAGGAATTCATTGCCAAGAACCAGACCCTTGCCATCGGTGACACCTATGTCGATTTTGAACAGTCCGACCCAGATGGTCAAATCGTCCGACTTTCTAACGTAAAAGGCAAGTATACCCTATTGGAATTTTGGGCCTCTTGGTGCGGACCATGCCGAAGTTTCAATCCTGAACTGGTGGAACTCCATGAGCAGTATAGGGACCAAGGGTTCGAAATCTTGGGAGTTTCCTTGGATTCCGATGAAGGTCGATGGAAAGGGGCCATTGAAAAGGATGGGCTCACCTGGACCAACGTAAGCGACCTAAAAGGAGGCAACAATGAAGCCGCCATGATCTATGGGGTACGGGACATCCCGGACAATTTACTCATTGATGAAAATGGAAAAATCGTGGCACGGTTTATCCGCGGGGACGCCCTAAAAAACAAGCTCAAAGAAGTATTTGAAATCAAATAGGAAGACCCTTTAAAATAAAAAAGCATGAGTGACCCTTGGTTAAAACGATGGGACGAACGGTATAGCAACACCGCATACGCCTTTGGGGAAAAACCCAATGAGTATCTGCGAGAACAATTACAAAAACTTCAGCCCGGGAACATCCTTTTTGCGGCTGAGGGCGAAGGCCGCAATGCCGTGTATGCCGCCAAATTGGGATGGACCGTTTCCGCATTCGACATCAGTACCGAAGGACGTAAAAAAGCATTGCAGCTCGCCGAAAAGAACCAAGTTTCCTTGGACTACAAAGTAGGCCAACTTCCAAATTTGGAGTATACCAAAGGGCAATTTGATGCCATTGCATTGATCTATGCCCATTTTCCAGCCTCCATTAAATCCGCATACCACAAACTGCTCAACAACTATTTACGTAAGGGGGGAACGGTGATCTTTGAGGCTTTTGGAAAAAAACATCTGCCGTACCGAGAGAAAAATCCCAAAGTAGGTGGCCCAAGGGATTTGGAAAGCCTTTTCTCCATAGAGGAATTGCTCGAAGATTTTACGGATTACGAAATTACCGAACTTGTGGAAAAGGAAGTTGAGCTCAATGAAGGGCTTTACCACTCGGGAACTGGTTCGGTGGTGCGGTTTGTAGGGACCAAGAAATAATGCCTGACGCTTCTACCCCTAAAAAATGATCAGGGGCTGTAAAATTCGAGACTTTTTAATAGAAAAATATTTGAATTCCTTAACTTTAGGGTTGCTATGCGTACCCTATCAGACTTCAATACCGAGCTCAAACTAAAAGGCTTCAATGTTTTCCAAATCGAGGAAGATGGCAATGCGACCCGCGTATACAGCCGTAAGGAATTTTACAAAATTTGCCTGACTACGGGCAAGAGCAAAATCCATTACGCCGATAGGACCTTTGATGCGGAGGGCACCGTCCTATTTTTTGGGAATCCACATATCCCCTATTCCTGGGAGACACTTTCCACCAGTTATGTGGGCTATACCTGTTTGTTTTCGGAAGATTTTTTGGATCCGCACAACCGGTCGGACAGCTTGCAGAAATCGCCACTGTTCAAGTTGGACGGTACTCCTATTTTGAACATTACGGAAGAACAGCGAGAATTTCTGAACGGCATCTTCCAGAAAATGATAGAGGAACAAAAATCCGACTACCCGTTCAAGGATGACCTTATTCGGAACTACATCAACCTTATCCTACACGAAGCCTTAAAATTACAGCCTTCGGAAAACTTCAATGCGCAAAAGAATGCCACCCGTAGGCTGGCTTCCGTATTTATGGAACTTTTGGAACGCCAATTTCCCATTGAAAGCCCCGACCGCCCCCTCCAACTGAGAAGCGCAAAGGATTATGCCAAACAACTGTCGGTACATGTCAACTATCTGAACCGGGCCGTGAAAGAAGTCACGGGAAAGTCCACTACAGGCCATATTTCGGATAGGATAACCCTTGAGGCCAAATCCATTCTACAGCATACGGACTGGAACATTTCAGAGGTTGCCTACGCGTTGGGATTTGAGTACCCCACCTACTTCAACAATTTCTTTAAAAAACACACTGGGGCCACCCCGACCTCATTGAGAGCATAAGAGTTTGAATTTTATACATATTGGTTTGAAAGTCTTTATCCATTCAGGATAAGGCCATCTACCTTTGTATCGAGAAAACAAAAAAGCGTGGGATTGCAGGATATACATATCTTCGAACGGCTCAGGAAAGGGGAAACCGTACCTTTCAATGATCCCGAATATCCCCATATTAGAAAGGCGTGTGGCGATACAAGGAAACTGTTGGTCCAATTGAACAATATCACAGATCCTGCCGAAATACGGGAGATCCTGGGAAAGATCACCAATTCCCAAATTGATTCCGGCACAGGGATTTTCACCCCTTTTCATATCAATTATGGCAAGAACACGAAGCTTGGCAAGAATGTATTCATAAACTTCGGCTGTACTTTTCTGGATTTGGGCGGTATCACTCTGGAAGACAACGTTATGCTGGCCCCCAACGTCCGGTTACTGTCCGAAGGTCACCCCTTGCCCGCAGAAAAAAGGCAGGCACTGACCGTGGGACACATCCACCTAAAAAAGAACGTTTGGGTCGGGGCCAACGCCACCATTACCCAAGGAGTCACCATTGGTGAGAACTCCGTGGTCGCCGCTGGCGCCGTTGTCACCAAAGATGTCCCCGATAATGTTGTGGTGGGCGGAATCCCGGCAAAAATCATAAAACATATCACTGATTCAGTATGAAAACAATACACATCATTGCAGCCTTCACCATCATCTTGGTGGTTTCCTGCAACGAACAAAAATCAAAGAACATGAAAGAAAAAGAAGAATCAACAGAAACTGCATTGGAGGCCATATTCCCCAAAGGGGAAAAGGGACCTGCCGAATTTTTCACTGGGAATGCCTATAACTATGGCCTCGTCCCCATGGATTCCACCTACACCAGCTTGGTGGGCAATGTGTATTTTGAGCCTGGAGCCAGGAGCAATTGGCACACTCACCCTTCCGGGCAGATTTTGATCATTACCGATGGGGTTGGGTACCATCAAATTGAGGGTCAGCCCATTGAAATCATAAAAAAGGGCGATGTGATAAAATGTCCTCCCAATGCAAAGCATTGGCACGGGGCCAGCGCCGATACAGGCCTACAGCAACTCTACATTGTTCCCAACACCGAAAATGGGGTCGTTGACTGGATGGAGGCCGTAACCGACGAACAGTACAACACAGCCGAATAAACACCAATGAAATCAGGGAAACAACAATCGCGGAGGGGATTCATCCAACAGTCTGCCATGACCGGTGCTGGCCTCATGTTAAGTGGCCCCATACCCCTCTTTGCACAACACACACATTCAAAAAATACAACTATGAAAAAGAACATTACCTCCAAAGGGTATGCCGCATTTGATGCATCGGGAACCCTAAAACCATGGGAATTTGAACGTAGGCCCGTGGGCGATGACGACATCCTCATCGAAATAAAATACGCCAGCATTTGCCACTCGGACATCCACCAGATGAAAGGCGATTGGGGACCACAACAATATCCACAAATCCCCGGACACGAGATTGTGGGGGTGGTTGCCGAGGTAGGCAAAAATGTCACCAAATTCAAAGTGGGCGACCGCGCCGGCGTGGGATGTATGGTGGACAGCTGCATGGAATGCCATAGCTGCACCCATGGCGAGGAACATTTTTGCGAAAGGGGCGAAACCGTGTTCACCTACGGGTACCCCGAAGCTTCTTCCCCCACCGGGATTTCTCAAGGAGGCTACGCCACCAACATTGTGGTTCGCGATCATTTTGCGGTACATATCCCAGAGCACATCAGTTTTCAGGAGGCCGCTCCCCTACTTTGCGCAGGGATAACTACCTATTCGCCCATCATCAACGCCAATTTTAAGTTGGGAGACAAAGTAGGTGTGGCCGGCATAGGCGGATTGGGTCATTTGGCTGTTAAACTTGCCGTGGCCAAAGGTGCCGAAGTGTACGCCTTCACCACATCCCCGGATAAGGTTGCGGATATTGAGTCATGGGGAGCCAAGGAAGTAATAGTGGTTGATGAAGACCTCAAGAACCTTCAACCCTACCAGAAAAAATTGGACTATATGATCAGTACCATCCCCTACCAATATGAGGTGGCCCCGTATGTGGCCTGTGTAAAGCCCTACGGGCACTTTACCTATGTGGGCATGCCCAACGGATTTCAACTGAGCTTTAACAATTTGGCCTTGGCCAGTTCCCGGGTCAATTTTAACGCCTCATTGATCGGGGGCATTCCCGAGACCCAAGAGGTGGTACATTTTTGTGCCGATAACGGGATCAAGCCGGAAATCCAGATCATTAAGGCCGAAGAAGTGAACGAAGCCTGGAACAAAGTGGTGAACAAGGAAGCACGGTACCGCTACGTGATCGATGCGGCCACATTTTAGGAAACTTGGACCAATACTTATTGAAATGGCCTGCGGTGTATTACATGCCGCAGGCCATTTTGTTTTTCATTTTGGTCCTACGTAAAAAACCCTGAACTTAGACCAAAACTTGCTGGATGACAAAAATCACTTCAAAGCCCAACTGCGGAAACTCCCCCAAAATGGCATTCCTGAAAGAATTCAACAGTGCCTTTGCCAAAGCCAATGCAAAGTTCCTTCTGGACAGCGTAACGGATGATATCGTCTGGACCATTGTCGGGAATGGAAAAATAGAGGGTAGGGAGCAATTTGCCGATGCATTGGAACAAATGACCACCGAAAACATATCGGAATTGATATTGGACCAAATCCTTAGCCACGGAAAAGAAGGGGCGGTACGCGGGACCATGGTGATGCGGAACGGAAAGCAGTATGCCTTTTCGGACTTTTATGAGTTCAAAGGGGCCAAAGGCGAAAAGATCAAGACCATGACCTCCTACGTCATCAAACTATAAAACGAACCGCATAGATCTGCTAGGAATGAAATCGAACATTGAAACCATAAAGGAGCTGTACCAAGACTTCTCCAAAGGAGACACCAACGCCATAAAGGAAAAATTTGCCCCGGACATTGAATGGATCCAAATGAAGGGCTTTCCCAATGGAGGGCACCATATTGGGTTTGATGCCATTCTCAAGAACGTGTTCCAGAATTTTGGGGAGAACTGGACCTCTTGGGCCGCAACCATTGATGAATATGTGGATGCAGGCGAATCGGTCTTTGCGATTGGACAGTACCAGGGTACCTATGCGAAAACCGGAAAATCCATGACCGCGGATTTTGCCCATCGGTATGTCCTAAAAAACGGAAAGATCACCAAGTTTACCCAATATACGGACACCAAGTTGGTGGCCGATGTGATGGAGTGATCGCCTTAAAACCTAAAAAGCTCCAGCAAGGGCACTTCCAGAACTTGGGCAATTTCATATAAGGTGTAGACCGTGGGATTTACTTTTCCATTTTCAATCTTCTCCAAAGCTTGTCGGTCTTTCTTGCATGCACGCGCCAAGTCGGCTTGGCTCCACCCCTTTTCTTCCCGAAGTTGAACCACGCGTTTTCCCAGCTTCTTTTTTAAACCTTCTCTGTCCACAAAACAAATGTCAACTATTAATGTGACACTTTTGTCATACAAAAGTTTGACAACTCGATTAAATATTTTATTATTGTCATATAATTGTATGACAATTGAGTAATTTCAAGACCCTAAAAATCCATTCCAAATTCCGTCGCCGTACCTGGGACAACATTCTGGTGCCCGAAATTCGGTTAGAGGGCCATTGGCTCAAGGAACTTGGTTTCGAGGAGGGAAAAACGGTACAGGTGATCATGCAGGAAAAAAAGCTCACCCTTGTTATTTTGGAACAGAATCCCGACCAATCCACCTCATAAAATCAAACCGTTCCCAAACATGCATATAGCCTACAAACGCCTCCCCGAAGTTGAAAATTCGCAGCTCATTGCCTTAATGAACCATCCCTTGGTCCGCCGCCAAATGCCCTTGCTAAAAGAAAATTTCACCGAGGAGCACTGCAAGGCCTTTATCGCCGCCAAGGAACAATTGTGGCAGGAACATGGGTACGGGCCATGGGCCTTTGTGGTGGATGGCACGTTTGCAGGTTGGGGCGGTCTACAGCTCGAAAATGGGGAGGCCGATCTGGCCTTGGTCCTCCATCCGGATTATTGGGGACTGGGCAAAAGCTTGTATAAAGGCATCATTAAAAAGGCTTTTGGGGAGATGGGACTGCCTTCGGTAACCGTATTGTTCCCGCCCACGCGCACCCGCGTACAAGGTTTGCTTCGCTTGGGGTTTGTAAAGGAGCGTGAGCTCCATGTGGGCAATGAACGGTTCATCAGGTACCGCTTATGGAACCCAAAAGCGGCAGAATCCCATAAGTCTTAAATTTCTGGAAATCTCATAAATTTTGCCGATTTTTATAGGATTGTTTGTACCGATTTTACAGTTGTATGGGGAAAAGAAAAAAGCAGGCGAAAATTTTACGGGTTTTTAGAAAAGTGCACCGTACCACGGGTGCCTTTTTATTTGTGTTCTTCTTTTTTATATCGGTCTCCGGCCTGTTGCTGGGCTGGAAGAAAAACACCGCAGGGATGATTCTTCCCGAGTCGCAAAAGGGCACTTCCACCGATCTACGGGACTGGCTCCCGGTGGATAGCCTGCATACCATAGCCTGCAACACCTTGCACAACGCTGTTTCGCCCCAACTTTCCTTGGAACTGGACCGGATTGATATGCGCAAGGACAAGGGCATGGTAAAGTTTGTCTTTGTGGACGAATACTACGAGGTTCAGTTGGATGGTGCCACCGGAGATGTACTTTCCATTGGCCAGCGCCGTTCGGACTTTTTGGAAAAAGTACATGACGGCTCCATTCTGGACCGTTATCTGGGAACTTCGGGAGTGATAAAACTGGTATATACTACCGTCATGGGAGTTTCGCTACTGGTCTTTACCATCACCGGTTTTTGGCTGTGGTACGGCCCAAAAAAAATGCGGAAGGCAAAAAAGCCAATACCCTAATCTGTTTTTTTAGAGGATTATTTAAGGTGCTCTAAAAATTACCCCTTTATTTTTGAGGTTGGGATGGCACCGTATTTATCCATCAGGTACACCAGACTGGCCATAGAAGCCGCACCCAGTTCCAGCTCGCGTTTGTTCACATGCTCAAAAGTGTCGTTCTCGGCATGGTGATGGTCAAAATACCGTTGTGAATCGGGCACCAGACCGGCTAGGACAATATCAGGGTTTTTCATGGGGCCAATGTCGGCACCACTATATCCTTTCACAAACAAATGGATCAGATAAGGCTCGAACAAGCTTTTCCAGCTTTGGATCTGGTCAAAATTTTCATCGGAACAATCCAGAGAAAAACCCCTTGGGGTAAATCCACCTGAATCGCTTTCCAAGGCAAAGACGTGGTTTTCGTTCTTGCTTTGGGCCACTTCGGCATATTTGTTACCTCCGCGGAGGCCGTTTTCCTCATTCATGAACAACACTACGCGAATGGTACGCTTGGGCTTGTATCCCGTTTTCTTCAACAATCGAAGAACGTCCATGCTCTGTACACAACCGGCACCATCGTCGTGGGAACCATCGCCCAAATCCCAAGAATCCAAATGTCCACCTACGACCATGACCTCGTTGGGATAGGTACTTCCCTTGATCTCGCCAATGACGTTGTAGGATTGCACATCCTCGTATTGTTTGCAGTTCTGCTTAAAATAAAATTTGATATTGGGGTTGAGTTTTAGGGTGGTGCTCAACAAATCGGCCCCGTTGGTACTGATGGCCGCCGCCGGAATCCTTTGCGAAACGGGCGTATCGCCATAGCTCATGGAGCCTGTATGCGGATAATCATCCGAGCGCAGGTTCATGGAACGCACGATTACACCCAAAGCACCATATTTGGCCGCCTCGGCAGCACCGGAATACCGTTGGTCCACACAACCGGAATAGGATGCAAAAGTACTGATCAGCGTAGGGTCCATTGGGCGGTTGTAAAAAACAATTTTTCCGGCAATTTTGTCCTTACCCAGTTTTTGAAGGTCTTCTATGCCTTGCACCTCCACAATATTGGCCTTTAGGCCACCATCTGGCGTGGCCACGGAACCTCCCAAGGCACAAATGGGCATGTTGGTAGTGAGTCCAGGTTTGGTCTCCATATAGGCAAACTCCGGGAGTCCCCTCACCCATTTGGGCACCATTACGGGCTGCAACCATACTCGGTCCAAGCCCAGGGAATCCAATTGGCCTTTGGTGTACTCCACGGCCTGTTGGGCCTGTACCGAACCTGACAAACGACCACCAATCTGATTGGAAAGGTAATTCAACCATTCGTACGCCTGCCCATCGGTTAGGGCTTTGTCGTATATGGCCTTGATCTGTTTTTCGTCATCGGATTGTGAAAAAAATGGGGTACTTGCCAGCAAAAGGGCCAAAAGGAGTACTTTTCTCATGGGGATTCTTTTTCCAGTTCTTGTTTAAAGGTTTCTAAATTAGCCTTTATTTTATCATCGAGCTCGGGTTCCTTGATATCTTTGTACTTTTTTAACGCTTCCAGCATGACGGATGCCACAATGACCCGGGCCGCCTCTTTGTTGTCCGCCGGAACCACAAACCAAGGCGCATGGTCCTTGGAAGTTTTGTTCAGGGCTTCCTCATAACATTTTTGATAGTCGCCCCAAAGTTTGCGCTCTTCCAAATCACCGGGAGAGAATTTCCAGTTTTTTCGCTTTAAATGGATTCTGCGCAATAATCGCTGACGTTGTTCTTCCTTGGAGAGGTGTAAAAAAAACTTAAAGATCACGGTCCCATTTTCGGCCACATGCTTTTCAAAATCATTGATTTGTCTGTAGCGCTTCTCCCAAAAAGCATCATCTATATCGGAAACGGACTCCACATCCGGTAAATTTTCGCCCAAAATATATTCGGGATGCACCTTGGTGACCAGTACATTTTCATAATGGGTCCTGTTGAATACGGAAAACTTGCCCCGTTCCGGCAAGGCAACATAATGTCGCCATAAATAGTCGTGCCGCAATTCCAAAGGTGTGGGCACCTTAAAACTATGGACTACCACTCCCCTTGCATTGAAGTCTTTGAAGACTTCCCTGATCAAGCTGTCCTTTCCTGCGGAATCCATGCCCTGCAAACAGAGCAAGACCCCATATTTTCCATGGGCGTACATGGTATCCTGGAACTCCCCCAAATCCTTTCGGATATTCTTGAGCGCCTTTTTCAATTCCTTTTCAGAGGCCCCAAAATCCTGATATGTAGTCAATTGAGATAAGTTCACCTCTTCTTTCACCCTATATGTTTCCGTATTGATTCTTTCCATGGGATTGAATATAGTCCATTTTATCCACTCTTTCAACTGATAAAAAACTGCCGTTCATCGACATTTTTACCGTTTATGGGACAAGAGTGCTTTTTTATCGATTTTATTCCACCTCCGCTCTGGCTTGCCCCTAACTTAGTGAAACCTAAAAACGCAACGTCCCAAATCCAATGCGTTATGAAATGTAGAAAGATTACCCTACTTATGGTCTTCGCCATGCTCCCTCTTGGCCTATGGCCCATGACATCCACATCAAGCGCCAATGCTTGTGAATATGCCAATTCCAACCTCGAGTACATCAAGAGCAAAATTGAGGATGCCGTTGTTGCCAAAGACTTTGGAATGGCAAAATACCATGCCTACAAAGCCTTGAACGGCATCGAAAAAACCCGGTCCAACTTTTTGGATTGCGGTTGCGAGGGCACCATTGAAAGTCTTGAAAATGTACTTACTGAACTAAAGATTGCCACTAAGACGGATTCATTCAAAACTTCCAAAAAATCACTGCACCTTGCTTTGGAGAATACCATGATAGGCATTAAGGTTTTACGCGTCTATGAACAGGAAAACACCAGCGTCTACAGCAACTCCATGTTGGTAATGAATACAAAAGAAGCCTTGGACAACCAAAATGGGATGTTCCTTACCCATGACGGTGCTGTAAAACAACAGGTACACAATTGTCTTTTGGGCTTTGAATCTTCCTTGGAAAAAGTGGTAAAGGAAGTGGATTGCAATGAGGCACGAAGGTTTGTCAACAATATTTATGAGGAATCCCGGTTGATTTTGCTCAACACAGAACTATCTCCACACAAAAAGGAATACCATCAACGGGTAAAGACCCTGACCCAGGACGCCTTGACCCAGCTCGATGATTGTGCAGTTATCGACTGATCTATTTGCTAGCGAAGAGTTTTACGTCTTCCTCTGATACTTCCTTGCCCCCTAGAATAATAAGTCGCTCCACCACATTACGGAGCTCCCGCACATTACCGGTCCAATCATAGCTCTTGAGCAATTCGGTGGCCTTTTTGGAAAAATCCTTGGGCGCGGTGCCTTGTTCCGAAGCTATTTTCTTGGCAAAGTGTTCAATAAGAGTGGGGATATCGTCCCGTCTGTCGTTCAACGCAGGGACCTTTATCAAAATCACTGCCAAACGGTGGTAAAGGTCTTCCCTAAAATTACCTTCCTCTATTTCCTTTTTTAAATCTTTGTTGGTAGCGGCCAATACCCTAACGTCCACTTTGATGTCCTTGTCCGAACCTACCCTGGAAATCTTGTTTTCCTGGAGGGCTCGGAGCACCTTGGCCTGTGCCGAAAGGCTCATATCCCCTATCTCGTCCAAAAAGATGGTGCCTTTGTTGGCCGCCTCAAACTTTCCGGCCCTATCCTTGACCGCCGAGGTAAATGCTCCCTTTACGTGTCCGAAGAGCTCACTTTCTATCAATTCGGAAGGTATGGCCGCACAGTTCACCTCAATAAAGGGGGCTGCGGACCTAGGGCTTTTTTGATGCAGCCAGTGGGCCACCAATTCCTTTCCGGTACCATTGGACCCCGTGATCAGTACGCGGGCATCCGTTGGAGCCACCTTTTCTATCATTTCCTTAATGATCTCAATTTCTTCACTATCACCCACCATTTCATAGTTCTTGGACACCTTCTTCTTGAGTATCGTATTCTCTACCACCAATTCCTTTCGGTCCAAGGCGTTACGCACCGTGGTAAGCAATCGGTTAAGGTCCGGTGGTTTTGAGATATAGTCAAACGCTCCCATTCGCATGGTGTTCACGGCGGTATCCAGATCACCATGCCCTGAAATCATGATGAAAGGAGTCTCCGGTTTTATTTTTTTTGCGGCCTCCAACACTTCCACCCCATCCATTTTGGGCATTTTTATATCGCAAAGGACCAAATCAAAGTCTTCTTTTTTAATGGCCTCGATACCACTCAACCCATCTTCGGCCTCTTGTACATTATAGGTATCGCTTTCTTCGACCAAAATTTTCACCAAAACCCGTCTAATGGCGGATTCGTCTTCTATTACCAAGATTTTAGACATACACGTGTTTTAAAAGATTCCTATTTTGAACCCAGTCCTAATATAAAAATTTGCCTCATTATTCAACAAATAAACATCGCCTTGTTTGTCGTTCCGCAACTTCCCTTCTTGTTCAAAGGAGCGTCCGGCCATTAGGAAAAGGGACATATTCTTGTTTATGTTGTACTGATAGCCCAACGTACCTACCAAGGCGGTCAACGATATCTTCGATGCTATTTGACTATAGGGCAAAGCAATATTGTCCTGGATATTCATAAAATATCCATCCAAGAATAGTGCCAATTCCAAAGAATGCTTTTCATTGAAGTGATGGCGAAAGTTGGAACGGGGTATTCCCATGGTGTAGGACCACTTGGGATGAAACTTCTTGTAGTAATTGATCAAGGGCAAGGGCACTGGAATACCTGTGGTACTGTTATAGGTGAGCCCCAGTACTATTCGAAAGGGCTTATCGGCATCGGGCTGTTCTTTCCAGAATGCGGCCGTGGCGTTCATAAAAAAATCATCGGTAATGGTTCCGCTTGTAAAATTGGAGGCCATTCTCGGGGTAAGAATCGCCACAAAATTCCAACTGGGATTCCATTTGGTAATGAGCCCCAAGTTCATGTCCACTACATGAAACCGAATCAGTTCACTCTTATCAAAAGGAAAGTCTTGGGAGTATCCAATATCAAAACGGTTGTACTCCATACCTGTAATCAGGTAATCCTTTTTGGCATTGATCTTTATGGGCAGATTGAACAGGAACTTGTACCGCTGGGTCTTGATTCCCGAATCGTTCTCTGGAATATTGAGGTATTCCACTCTTAAAATATCGGTGCTCTGACCCAACGCTTTTGGACCCAAAAGTACCATGAGGGCTGTTAAACATCCCCCAATTATTGAATTGCGTGCCGAGGTCTTTATTTTTTTAAGGTTTTTGCTGAATGATATGTACATCTCGCTGCGGAAACGGAATACTTATATTGTTCTCTGCGAACAATGCATTGATCTTATACCGCATTTCACTCTTTACCCGCGGATCGCTAAAGCTATCATTGGTAAAAAAATGTACGGAAAACATGAGGGCCGAATCCCCAAAATCATCAAAAAGCACAAAGGGTTTGGGATTCTTAAGGATTTGTTTTTGTTCTGCGGCCACCCGCTCCAAAATCTGGGTCACCAACTGCACATTACTCCCATAGGCCACTCCCACACTTACACTTTCGCGCGTGGTGCGGTGATTTTGGGTGTAGTTGTACATGATATCACTGATGAACTTGTGGTTGGGTATGATCACCACCTTGTCGTCCCGGGTAATCGCCCTTGTGGTCCTGAGCTTTATCTCAAAAATCTTGCCCACCTTGTCATCCACCTCCACAATGTCCCCCACTTGAAGGGATTTGTCCACAATGATCATAATACCTCCAAGAATATCCTTGAAGAGTTCCTGCAGCGCCAAACCCAAACCCACGAACAGGGCTGCAGAGGCCGTTATGATCAAAGTGATGTCTATTCCCGCACCACTCAGGGTGACCAGGATCACCACTAGATAAATTACATAATTGGTAAACTTGAAGACGCTGGAAAACTTTTGTTTGTCTTCGTGCTCCATTTTATGGGTAAGTAAATATCTAATCCATTTAAGGGCAAACTTGGCCACCACGATGCTGATGGTCAGCAATAGAAGCAATCCAATAGTAAGGTTGATGGTCTTTTCCCCTTCGCCAATATGGAAACCAAGGTTGAGGAAATCCTTTATGGAACCCCATATATCCTCTTTGATGATCTCCTCTATTTCGTTATCTACCTGCATGTTAATATCGTAACCACTTGATCAACTCCTTATACGTTGGTTTTTTGCCATACATCAAGATTCCCACCCTGTAGATTTTAGCCGCCAAGGACACAATTCCCAAAAAGGTAATGATCAATAGGGCTATGGACACCAACAATTGCCATAAAGGTACACCACCTTCGCCAATTCCCCCAGGCAAACGCATCAACATTACAATGGGCGAGGTGAGTGGAAATAATGAGAAGCCTACTGCAATAGGTCCATGTGGGTTACTGAAAACAGAAAAGAACCCCACATAAATGGCCAACATAAGCGGTAAAATAATCGGAAAAATAAATTGCTGTGTGTCTGTTTCATTGTCCACGGCGGCACCAATGGCAGCATAAATGGAACTGTAGATCAAGTAGCCCAGCACAAAATAGATGAAAAACGATACGATCAACAATCCCCAAGGAATATCCAATATCTCCCTGGCATACGTCATCATCTCACTATCCATGGTGGCCAGTTGCGACATCTCGTTCATGGCACCGGGAGGCATATTGGCATTATTGGCCATGGCCCCCAAATCGATTCCAAAAAGCATCACGGCCAAGAAGAGCAACAGTGAGGCGGATATCAACCAGATGGTAAACTGGGTAATCCCGGCCAGGGAGGTACCAATGATCTTGCCCAACATCAGTTGGAAGGGTTTCACCGAAGAGATGATCACCTCAATGATCCTGCTGGTTTTCTCCTCAATGACACTGCGCATTACAAATCCACCATAAATAATAATGAACATCATGATGGCATAGCCGAATCCACCTCCAATAAACGCCTTGATCTCATTGATGCCCTTTACGCTCTTTTCGCCATCAAAGGTGGCCAGATTGATTTCAAAAGGTTGTTCCACTTGGGAAAATTGATCTTGGGACACCCCTAATTTTTCCAATCGGCCTTGGCGTAACCGTCTTTGGATGATACCCTCCAAGTGTTGGGTCATCTGCGTATTGGGATTGTCCTTGGTATACAGATAGGCAGATTTTGCCACTTGTTCCACGTCTTTCCCATAGGGGAGATACAATAGGCCATAATACCCCATGGAATTAATCGAGTCCTTAGCATCATCCAAGCTAAGTCCATCCAAATGGATGTAAGAGATTTGTTCCGTAGGTTTAAATTCCTGATGAAAAAAAGCACTTTCATTGAGAATGGAAATCACTCGTTTCTCATTGTCGTTTATCTTGGTGAGGTAGGCTATCAGTACAATCATGCCCACAATCAAGAGGGGACTAAGAATGGTCATGACAATAAACGAACGGTTCCTCACCTTTGCCAAATACTCCCGTCTAATAATCAAACCCAACTTACCTATCATTGTCCTTTTTGTTTACGGTTTGAATAAAAATATCGTTGGCCGAGGGTATGGTCTCCTCAAAACGGTTCACATTGGCCACACTGGAAAGTTCTGCCAATATTTTAGCAGTGTGGGAAGACGGCAATTGCACCCTAAAGTCCAATTGGTTTTCTACACTATCAAAACTGGAAGATAGGATATGGTGGTTTTTGTTCAAGTTCTCCATCAAAGCGTCTACATCTTGATGGATTTCCAATCCTACATTAAAAATATTGTTCTTATAGGCTTTTTTGATCTCAGAGAGTTTGCCATCCAATATTTTTTCCGACTTATGGATCAGGGCAATGTATTCACAAAGCTCCTCAACCGATTCCATACGGTGGGTGGAAAAAATAATGGATGTTCCCTTTTCCTTAAGCTGAAGAATCTCATCCTTGATGATATTGGCGTTTATGGGATCAAAACCGCTGAAAGGTTCATCGAAAATCAACAGTTTGGGCTCATGGAGCACCGTAACTATAAATTGGATCTTCTGGGCCATCCCTTTGGAGAGCTCTTGGATTTTTTTGTTCCACCAATCTCCAATATCCAAACGATCAAACCAATATTTTAATCGCTTTTTGGCCTCAGCCTTGGAAAGACCTTTGAGCTGCGCCAGATACAGGGCCTGTTCCCCCACCTTCATGCTCTTGTACAAACCGCGTTCTTCCGGCAAATATCCAATATAGGATATATGTTGCGGCGCCAAGGGTTCCCCATTGAACAAAATCTCCCCGGTATCCGGATGTGTTATTTGGTTGATGATACGTATAAACGAAGTCTTCCCCGCCCCATTGGGACCTAGTAGACCATAGATGCAATTCTTAGGTATATTGAGTGAAATGTTGCTCAGCGCGGTATAGTTCCCATACGATTTGGAAACATTTTTGGCAACAAGGATGTTATCCATGCATACATTTTTTTCAAAGATATGTATTTGCCCAAAAAGATTGGTTTTCCCCTAAAACAAAAACCCACCCTTAAAAATTTCAAGGATGGGAAAAAAATTGCTATGAAAAAGAAAATTAGATATTGGTCACCCAACATCAGTTTCAAATATACGTTTTTTATTTAAACAGCAAGTTTTTTCTTCTTAGGAGAACATGTCTTTCACCTTTTCAAAAAAGGATTTGTCCGATTTTTCGGGCTTTGGGACAAAATTTTCATCACTCTGCATCCGTTCAAAAAACTCCCGTTGTTCCTTGTTCAATTCCTTTGGGGTCCAAACATTCACATGGACCAAAAGGTCTCCACTGCCATAACCATTGATGCTATTGACCCCTTTTCCGCGAAGCCTCAATATTTTTCCGGACTGGATTCCAGGCTCCAGTTTTATACGGACCTTGCCTCCAATGGCATCGATTTCCTTGGAACTTCCCAGAACGGCTTCTGAAATACTCACATAAAGATCATAGTGCAGATTGTCCCCTTCCCTTTTTAGGGTTTCATGTTCAAGGGTTTCAATGGCCACCAAAAGGTCTCCCGAGATTCCATTTCCAGGAGCGTCATTCCCTTTTCCAGATACTTTTAGCTGCATGCCATCCTCAACACCCGGTGGAATTTTAATGGAAACGGTCTCTTCCTCTACCTTAAGTCCTTGGGCGTCTGCCCCTGAAGGACGATGATCTATGGTCTGACCGGAACCGCCACAGGTATGACAGGTGGTCGCGGTCTGCATTCGACCCAAAATAGTATTAGTAATCTTGGTGATCTGCCCACTTCCATTACAGGTTGAACAGGTTTTGTAGGTTACGCCGTCCGCCTGAAGTTTTCTTCTCACCTTCACCTTCTTCTCCACGCCATTGGCCACTTCCTCCAAAGTCAGTTTTACCCGGATTCGTAGATTACTTCCTTTCATCCTACGCTGGCCCCCACCACCAAATCCGCCAAATCCGCTGAAACCTCCTCCAAAGGCACCTCCAAAGATATCCCCAAACTGACTGAAGATATCGTCCATGTTCATACCTCCGCCACCAAATCCGGAACTACCATCGAAAGCAGCATGACCAAACTGGTCGTATCTTGCTCGCTTGTCCGGGTCGCTCAACACTTCATAGGCTTCGGCGGCCTTCTTGAACATCTCCTCTGCCTTAGTATCCCCAGGGTTTTTGTCCGGATGGAATTCAATGGCCTTTTTTCTGTAGGCTTTCTTTATTTCTGCAGCGGATGCTCCTTTTGAGACCCCCAATATTTCGTAAAAATCCTCCTTCATAAGCTATTAGTTGCCAACAACCACCTTAGGGTGCCGAATGATACGGTCTCCAAGCTTAAAGCCTTTTTCGACCACATCAATGATTTTACCTTTCAATTTTTTATCGGGTGCCGGAATTTGGGTAATGGCATCGTGTACTTCCGCATCAAACGTGTCGCCTTCCTTCACCTCAATCTGCTCCAAGCCTTTATTCTTTAGGGTTTCCTTGAACTTATTGTTGATAAGCTCAACGCCTTTGAACATTTCTTTGTCATCGGATTTTGCAAGCTCCTTCAAGGCACGGTCAAAATCGTCCATTACGGGCAACAGGGAGACCATGACTTCCTGTCCGGCCGTTTTGAACAGCTCCATACGTTCCTTCGAGGTTCTCTTCTTAAAGTTTTCAAACTCGGCAAAAAGCCTCAAAAACTTATCCTTCTCCTTGGCCAGCTCCTCACGTAGCCCCTCCTCTTCGGAAATCTCTTCTGCACCGTTCATATTTTCATCGTTCAGCTCAGGATTGACCGTTTGGGCTTCTTCAGAAAACCCTTCCATATCCTCAACTTTACCTTTCTTGCTCATATGCTTCTGTTTTATTCTTTTTTAGGAATGGCAAAATTACTGCCAATTGCTCGAAAATGTCAAAATGTCACCACAAAACATAAAAAAATCCGCTCTAAGCGGATTTATCCTTCGCAAAAAACTACATCAATCCATCACACAAGCTCTTCGGAAACAGAATCTACCGAGGCATTTTCATCCTTTTCGGCATAAATATGTTGCAGTGCCAAACAAATATTGGGGTGTTGAAATGAAAACCCTTCGTTTTCAATCTTTTTACTGCTCACCCGCTGACTGGCCAACAGCAGGTATGACATTTTACCCAAAAGCATTTTCAGGACGAACTTGGGCACATGGGGCAACCATAATGGCCGATCCAAATTACGTGCCAGTTCTTTGGTCATTTTGGCATTGGTCACCGGGTTGGGGGCCACACCATTGTAAACCCCATCAAGATCATTTTCCAAGATGAACACAAATAATTGTGCCAAATCCTCAATATGGATCCATGATTGCCATTGTTCACCGCTACCCAACGGTGCCCCTACATATTTTTTGACCGGGAGCGCCATTTGGGGCAAAGCCCCTCCTTGATCGGACAATACAATCCCTATCCGAATCTTGGAGACATTGACTCCCAAATTTTTAAAGGTATCCACCTCCGCTTCCCATTTTTGGGCCACTTCACCTACAAAACTGTCATCCACTTGGGGTTCCTGTTCATCGTAAAACTTAGAGAGGGAGTCTGGATAAATCCCAATGGCAGATGCCGAAATCAGCAAGCCAATGGACGAATCCAGTTTTTCCATGGCCCTATACAACGTCTGTAGGCTGTTGATACGGCTAGAAAGCACCTTTTTTTTATGAATCGGCGTCCAACGTTTGGCAATGCTGGCCCCAGCTAGGTTGATAATGGCATCGACCCCATCAAAACAGGCCATATCCAATTCACCTTTACTTGGGTTCCAATAAAAGCCCCGGTAATCTTCGGATTGCTCAATTTTCCGTTTTTGTGTCGTTAAGTAATTCACGGCAATACCTTTGGACTGCAATACCTTGACGATTGCCCCACCGATTAAACCCGTAGCTCCTGTAATCAACACCTTCATACAATCATTTTAATGCAAATTTACAGGTTTAAAGTGCTGTTCCTTAGGTATTAATTTAGGTTTAACACAAATATGACGACTTTAAGTGAATTTAAGATAATGAAAGGTGGCCCCGTTAACAAAGCCTTGATACGATTCAATTTTTGGTGGCTCGAAGCATTTCCCGTTTCCCCGGCGGACCGGGTAGCCGCTCTACGGTAAAGCCCACATGCTGCATGGCCCTTCGCACGCTTCCCTTGGCGGCATAGGTGACCAGAACCCCATTGGTTTTGAGTGCCCGATACATCTTTTCAAATATTTCCTCGGTCCATAGTTCTGGTTGTACCCGAGCACCAAAGGCATCAAAATAAATGAGATTGTACGTATCCGAATCTGTGATTTCCTTGAAATCTTTCTGCTGTTTGTGCAATGAAAAACCTTGGGTAATCAACGTACTCTTTTCCCAAGGGGACCGATGCATTTCCTCGAACTTCTCTTGATGGTCCAAGACATTCAATTGGGCACAATAATCCAACTCCGCAATTTCTTCCATGGATACTGGGTAGGCCTCTACCCCAACATATACTATGCTCAGTTGTTGCTTTTGGGATTCCAAAAGGGTTATCAGCGCATTCAACCCTGTTCCAAAACCAATTTCCAGAAGTTGGATATCAGTGTTGTTGAACAGCCGTAATCCGTGCTCGATAAAAACATGGTAAGCCTCTTGGACCGCCCCATGCTTGGAATGATACTGTTCGTCCCAATCTTCTATTTGGATGGTCTTGGAACCATCACCGGTAGTTATGATCTTTCGTTTCAAATTTAATCCTTGATGAGAACCCCTTCGGCCTCAAACCGAAGTATACGTTTGGGCTCTTTGATTTGATTGATTTCTTCTTCCGAAGCACCACTATCCTTTGCATAATGTCTTTGGTCATCCACAGACATTTCCTCCAAAAAAGCAACGCCTTGCATGAAGACCTTCTTGTCCGCGGCATCTTTGGGCACAAAAAAGCCGTAATCCTTGAACCTTACGAACACTTCTTCTTCGGGAGCAATCTCTACCTTCATCCAACATCCTTTTGCCTGACACACTTCCTTGATCTCTCCAGACAATTGTGTTTGCAGGGAATCCTTAGCAGTAAGACCTACATAAATGGCCTTGCCTTCATTCATTTTTTCAGAGATGGCAAACTCTTCACCATAATACGCGCCTTCCCCCGAGTGCTGTGCCAAAACGACTTGAATGGAAAAGACTAAAAAAACAGCACAAAAAATGTTAAAAGACCTCATTTTAGACAATATTTGAACAATTCTCGACAAAGAACAGAAATTAGAATTACGAAACCCCTAAAACTAACAATAAATAGCTAATTTTAACCTTCCAAAGTTAATGATATGGAAGCGGTAATGAACAACATCACGGTCGAGAAGACAAAAACATCCAAAATCCATGATGTGGATTTTGAAAATCTTTCTTTTGGAAGCACGTATACGGACCATATGCTGGTCTGTGATTTTGAAAATGGAGAATGGAAGGCTCCAAAGATTGTCCCTTACCAACCCATTACCCTGGATCCCTCGGCAAAAATTTTCCATTATGGCCAATCTATTTTTGAAGGGATGAAGGCTTACAAGGACGAGGACGATAAAATATGGCTCTTCCGTCCTTTGGAAAACTACAAACGATTGAACAAATCGGCCAAGCGATTGGCCATTCCTGAGCTACCAGAAGCCTATTTTATGGACGGGCTTACCGCCCTGTTGCAATTGGAGAAGGATTGGGTTCCCACAACCCCCGGCAGCTCCCTTTATATACGTCCTTTTATATTTGCATCGGGAACGGGCTTTCACGCCTCTCCCGCCAATGCCTATAAATTCATTATAGCCTGCGCCCCTTCCGGAGCCTACTTTTCCGGGAGTGTCAAGGTATTGATAGAGGAAAAGTACTCCCGTGCCGCCAATGGTGGGGTTGGATATGCCAAGGCTGGTGGAAATTATGCCGGACAGTTTTATCCAACGCAATTGGCTGCGGAAAAAGGATACCAACAGGTTATTTGGACCGATGACAATGCCCACGAATTTATCGAAGAGGCAGGGGCCATGAACGTGTTTGTACGCATCGGTGACACCTTGCTCACCGCACCTACCAATGACCGTATCTTGGACGGCATTACCAGAAAAAGCATCTTGGACATTGCCAAAGATGAAGGTATCAAGACCGAAGTACGCAAGGTTTCCGTAAAGGAAATAGTGGAAGCCGCTAAAAATGGTTCCTTAAAAGAAATGTTCGGTGCAGGTACGGCAGCGGTCGTCTCACCAATAGGAGCCTTTGGATACAAGGGAGAGGATTATGACCTTCCCGAATTGGAAGACAGTTATGCATCCCGTCTCAAGAAGAGAATTACAGATATCCAATACAACAGGGCCGAGGACAAATTCGGTTGGCGATATCCTGTACTTTAAAAAAAAAAAGGCACCTAATAGGTGCCTTTTTTATTATTGGTCCATGATGGATTGGATATCAGGTTTAAAATAATTTGGCCCCTTCATAACTTTGCCATCCTCCCGGTAAATAGGCTTTCCATCTTCTCCCAACTTGCTCATGTTGCTACGTTGGATTTCCTCGAACACTTCCTCTATTTTATACTGCATCCCATGTTCCAGAATGGTCCCACAAAGAATATAGAGCATATCCCCCAGTGCATCGGCCACTTCAATTAGGTCCCCTTCATTGGCTGCTTCCAGATATTCTTTATTTTCCTCATCCATAAGATTGAACCGCAAAAGATTCTTTGCTTCACCCAAATCGGCCATAGGTTTTTTGGACACTCCCAGACCAAAGGAAATGTGGAACTGCTCCACCGCCTTTATTTTACTTTCCATTACACTTGTTTTCATTTAGCTTTGCATAAAAATATAAAATATGTTCAGCTCAGGGCAGTTAATTTTCGCCGTACTTTTTATTATTTTCTTTGTGGCCGCCATTTCTTTTACTTACCGAAAGGACAAAAAGCTTCATAAAAAAAACTATACCGGGGTAAAATGGGTCTTGATTTCATTCATAGTATTCATTATTATCCTATTCTTGATCAAAAACTTCCTCAAAAATTAACATTGAACATAAATTCCCAACAAAAATGGGGGCATTGACAACTTTTATTACCTCATTCCAACCAAAACATAGGAAAATACGTACTTTTGTAAAACAATTGTTCAGCCAGAGATAGATGACCACATTTTTTAGCCTTCTTCTTATTTTACTCGCCATTAATGCGTTACTGTTGATTTTTAGTGTCAATGGAGGCTTGGACGACCTTAGAAAACCCATTCGAAAAATTTCCGAGGTATCCGTTAGAAAACTATTCCCAAGCGAGTCTACCGAATCTGAATACAAGAAAGCGGTATAGTTTGTACCTTTGGGTATGAAACAGGCCATTCTTGTTTTTTTGGGTGGAGGGTTTGGCAGCGTTTTACGATATGCCATTTCAAAACCTCTGAATCCATTATCCCCTAATTTTTTTCTGGGTACTTTTTTAGTCAATATAATTGGATGTCTACTTATAGGATTTATCCTGGGTCTCTCGGCTAGGGGTAACATTCTTTCCCAAAACAGCACCTTGTTTTTGGCTACGGGTTTCTGCGGTGGGTTTACTACTTTTTCTGCTTTTGCCTTTGAAAAACACTTCCTTCTCAGAAACAGTGAACTACTTCATTTTTCCATTTATCTGATTTCTAGTATCACTGTAGGTGTTTTGGCTGTTATGCTGGGCCTATGGTTATCAAAATTGGGCGAGTAGCCCACATATCATTTATCATTACTTTTCGACAAAAATCACGTATAAGAACCACTACTTGACTGGTTTTTAACACACTAAGTCATTTTTTTTCCGTTTCCCACCTAAAGTAGACCACAGATATTCCACAAAAACCACATTTAAAATATCATACCCTAAAAAAATATGGGGTTGTTTTCAAATTTCACTAAAAATTTATCAATACCCCCTTCATTAGGGGTGGTCTTTTTTCAATTAACATATATTTGGCAAATCAATTAACTGTTTTACTTATGAAAAAAATCGAGGCAATTATTAGAAAATCAAAATTTGATGAGGTCAAGAAAGCCCTCCATCAGATTGAGGTCAACTTCTTCAGCTATTGGGATGTTACGGGAGTGGGGAATGAGAAACAAGGGCATGTATACAGAGGTATCTCCTACAGCACCAGTGATATACAAAGAAGATATCTGGTCATTGTGGTTTCTGATGACTTTCTGGAAAGAACCATCAATGTTCTATTGGATACGGCAAGCACAGGCAATGTAGGCGATGGAAAAATCTTTGTGTCCGACATGATCGAAGCTTACAGGATTCGGACCAAGGAAAGTGGTAGCGCAGGAATCAACTAAACAAACAGCCAAAAACTCAAAAAAAACTTAGATTATGATTGTACAAGGACAAGAAGCGATAGATAAAGCTGTTGAAACTATTACTGGCGATATGAGTGCATTGTGGATAACGATAGCGGCCATTCTGGTATTTTTTATGCAGGCTGGGTTCACTTTGGTGGAAATTGGATTCACCCGCAGTAAGAATTCAGGAAACATTATCATGAAGAACTTTATGGACCTTTCTGTTGGTTCCATTATGTTCTGGGCCGTTGGTTATGCCATAATGTATGGCAGCGATTTGGTGGGTGGCGGTTTTTTTAGATCCAGTCCCTCCGATCAAGGGTATTTCTTTTTCAGTGCAACGGATTGGCACAACTTGTTCTTCCAGACGGTATTCTGCGCAACGGCAGCGACCATTGTTTCAGGAGCCATCGCCGGAAGGACCAAGTTTTCTACTTACCTTATTTTTTCGGCCTTGCTTACCACTTTAATTTATCCCATATCAGGTAGCTGGTACTGGCCCTTTGATGACGATGCTTGGTTAAATACTGCCGGGTTTATTGACTTTGCGGGCTCTTCCGTAGTTCATGCCGTTGGTGGTGCAGCTGCTTTGGTGGCCGCAATTCTTGTAGGTCCCAGGATTGGAAAATATGTGGATGGAAAAGCAAAAGTGATTGCAGGACACAACATGGCCTTTGGCGCCCTTGGGGTATTCATACTTTGGTTGGGATGGTTTGGTTTCAACGGCGGATCTCAGTTGGCCTGGGGTGGCAATAATACCGTCAGTGCGGTCAATGTGATCATCAACACCAATTTGGCCGCGGCCATTGGAGCCATAGGAGCCCTATTCTTTACCTGGTCCAGATATGGCAAAGCAGATATCTCCATGACCTTGAACGGTGCGTTGGCCGGTTTGGTCGGTATTACCGCCGGTTGTGGGGCCGTAAACCCTTTTGGAGCGCTCGCCATTGGACTTGTTTGTGGTATAGTAGTGGTGTGCTCCATTGAATTTATTGACAAAAAATTAAAGATTGATGACCCTGTAGGTGCCATATCCGTACATGGCGTATGTGGCTTTTTGGGAACCGTCCTTGTAGGTCTTTTTGCCTTGGATGGCGGATTGTTCTATGGAGGGAACGGTAAACTCCTTTGGGTACAGACCTACGGATCTCTATCGTATATCCTTTGGTCCGCATTGGCCTCCTTTGTGATCTTGTTCATTTTGAAAAAGACCATGGGTCTCAGAGTCTCCGAAAAAGAGGAAATTGAAGGTCTGGATATCCACGAACACGGAATGGAGGCCTATCCTGAGCATATTAGCTCACAAAACAACTAAACCAACTTTGCTAAACTAAAAACGGAGCGTTTGGCAGAACGCTCCGTTACATAATCTTTTCAAACTAACTCTATTTACTAACCGAATGTCCCTCTAACGAAGGACATCTAAATCGATTCCAAGATGAAAAAGATTACGAATGCAAATTACGCAAAAAAAGTTGCTTTTCCAGCACTGGCGCTGATTTCTATGGGAGTGCTCGCCCAAGAAAAAGAAAAGCCTAAATTGAATCTTAGCGGAACTGTGGATGTATACTTTAGATCTAACATCACCGCTCCCAATGGTGAGGAGGCCATTGCACCGGAAACCTCCTTCGCCAATCTGGATGGATTTGCACTGGGTATGGCCAACCTTATTGGAACCTATGAGGGTGAAAAGGTGGGCTTTGTAGCCGATCTGGTATTTGGCCCTAGAGGGACAGACGCCACTTTTGCTTCGCCCATGTATTCCGCAACAGGTGACATTGTGAACCAGTTGTATGTCTATTGGAATGTAAGCGAATCTGTGACCCTTACCTTTGGTAATTACAACACCTTTTTGGGATATGAGGTGATTTCCCCAGCGGCCAATTTCAATTACAGCACCTCTTATTTGTTTTCCTACGGCCCTTTTAGCCATACCGGTTTAAAGGCCGATGTTGATTTGGGAAACGACTGGTCCGCCATGTTGGCGGTCATGAACCCAACCGATCTGACCGAGTTGAACGGCACCGGGGATTATGCCGTAGGCGCCCAATTGGGATATTCGGGGCAATTCCTGAATTTCCTGTATAGTCAGGGTGGCTTTGAAGTGGATTACACCGGCGGTTTTGACCTTACCGAAGAGCTCTTTTTAGGCATCAATGCTGCCCATTTCAGTCAAGAGGACAACGGGGGCACCTTTACCGGATTGGCGCTGTATCCACAGTACAAAACCTCAGAAACCTTTTCCGTGGGCCTTCGTGCCGAATATTTCATGGAAGGGGACTTCTTCGGGGCCATTGGCGATCAATTCGATGCCGACGGTGATGCCAGTGTATTTGCCCTGACAGTTACAGGAAGTGCAACCATTGGGGATTTGATCCTAAAACCGGAAATTCGGTTGGATAGCGCTTCTGAAGATGTTTTCTTGGATAATGACAACACACCAACAGCCGGTTTGGCCTCGGTGCTTGTTGCAGCAATATATTCTTTTTAATCTGTTTTAAAATCTTTAACTCCTGCTCTCACTTTAGTTCTCAAATAATTTTGCCTCGGCACTAGAGGGCAGGAGTATTTTTTGTTATACACGCAATAGGGGTTATACGCCCTGTTGAAGTCAATCACCAAAGTGTCTCCTTCCGGAATGGATAAATCTATATACCTACCACCTCCATAGGTTTCGTCTCCATTGGTATCATCCAAAAAAGGAAGGAACAGATAATCCTCATACCCTGCTTCCCCTACCAAATCCAAACTTCGATAGACCTCCAGTTCACGTTCTTCCCCATTCAGTTGGAAATGGACAATTCCATACACTACTTCCCTACTTTTCCTATCCGTGGTAGTGGGCAACAAAAACGGAACAGCGTCCGGGGTGAGTACCAATTTCGCGGTGACCACATAAGTGGTATCCGGGGCATAAAAATCCAATCCTTCAAAATCTTTGCGATACTTGTCCGGCAAGGGTGAGGTTTCAGGATCCTTGAAGCTTTCGTTCGTCTCTTTCTGATAGTTTAAAATAGCTGTCAACCCAGATGAATCAGAAGAGATTGTTTTAACATCATCATGATATTTTTTTCCTCTTCCACAAGCCATCAACAAGACTGCCAAGACTACAAAAGAATACTTCATGCGCATAATTTTATTGCAAAAGTAGCGGAAATGATTCTTAATGCTACCTTAGTGCCACTATGATAAAAAAAGTATTCTGTTTTGCCCTAATTATTTTTCTAACTGCCTGTGTGGATAAGAGACCCGAAGGGAAGGTTGACCATGATGTGAACCGACAATTACCCACCTTAAGGCCCAATCGGTACAACGTAGGGTTCTTGATCATGGACGGGGTGTACAACACCGAGTTTACGGCACCTTATGACATCTTTCAACATACCCAGTTCAGAAAGGGGATCAAGGCCATGAACACCTTTAGTGTGGCCAATACTTTGAAACCGATCACTTCCTTTGAGGGCGTACGAATACTCCCAGATTTTGATTATACCCAAGACTCCATTCCCAAAATCGATATTTTGGTGGTTCCCAGTGCCGAACATCATTTGGACACCGACCTACAGGATACCACCATGCTGAATTTTGTGCGCAAGGTAAGTAAGGAGGCCCTTTTTGTGACCTCACATTGCGATGGGGCTTTTGTATTGGCCAAATCGGGGATTTTGGACAGTGTAGCTTCCACCACTTTTCCCAGTGATATAGAAAAATACAGGGCAATGTTCCCGCACCTCAAGGTAAAGGACAGCGTTTTGTTTGTCCATGATGGAAAATTCATCACCTCCGCAGGCGGAGCAAAAAGTTTTGAAGCTGCTTTGTACCTATGCGAACATCTCTATGGAAAAGAAATTACGGAATCCATTGCAGGTGGTTTGGTCATTGACTGGAACCTTGATTCCGTACCAAAATCTATTCCTCCTCAATAGTATCATACAAGGCATCCTCCAAATATTTGGACACCAACGTATTAAACTCCGGAGTGATTCGAAATAATGCGGTATGTTCCAAACCATACAATCTTTCCTTGTCCTTAAACCCTTTCTTTAGGGCCTCTTCCAAATAGAACAAAGCGGTACCAAAATCCTCATTTTTGGCACTCAAAGAGACCGTTTTCAAGTAAAATTCAAAATTTTCCGGTTCCAATAATGTCTTTAGCATGTACAAGAATGCAAGGGCATCTTCATCTACCATTTCATTGGAGAGCACCATTTGGATGTTGTCTGCTGCCAAAGCATTCACAAATCCCAATAACCTATTACCCATTTCCACTTCAAAGGTGTTTGCACTGGAAACGAACTTATTGACCTCGGTCATTTGGTAGTTCCACCAACCCAAATTATTAAAGTTATGGGTCAGCATATCCTCTTCCATATAGTATTGGTAGTCTTGCTTGAGCAACGACTCCTTCAGGAAGGCAGCCTGTTCTTCGCGTCTCATAGCCCTAAACTGCTTATTTTTCCTTACTTCCCTTTGCACGAGTCGCAAGGAATCCAAATTTTTATGGGCCCCGTACATGCTCATCATTTCTCCCAAATACTGTTCGGCCCAAATAAACTTTCCTGAATTTCTTAGTGTATTGACCTTTTCAAGGTCTTCCTTGAATGCATTCTCAATATAAACCGAATCCTTTGGCACCCATTTTCTTCCCATGGCCTGGAGCGTGAACAACTGCATTCCTTTACTGAGGTAGTCATTGGTAGGCCATTCGTTATTTCCCTCAAATAATAAGATATGGTTTGGAAACTTGTAGGTATCCAATAGCTTCTCATCCGCCAATAATGTGGGATAGTTATAATTATTTCTATTGACCATGCCAATAAAATGGAAAGACTGCCTACTATTCAACAATTCCGTATTGGCCAAGGAAGCACTGATGACCATGACTCCTTTTATTCCTTTGATAAAGGTAGGCACCAAGCTTGCAAAACGTCCACCAGAAGCAGCCCCCGCCGTATAAATTCTTTCATTCTTAATGGGCAACATTCCCACAACACTCTCAATGGTCCCCAAAGTGGTCACCATATTGTTGGTGATTGAAACGCTGTCCAAAACCTTTGGCGCAGCCAATACATAACCTTCCTTTTCGGCAGATGTCAAAAACATGGACAAGGCCTGTCTCCCTTTCCCTTCCATGTCAAAAACCACAAGCAATGGCCACTGCCTATCCGTGGTAAAACCGGAGGGTAGAAATAGTGAAAAAGTACTTGAAAGGGAATCGTTAACGGGCAAGTTTTCTATGATTTCCCCTTTTTTTAAGGTTAGTTTTTGTGCCGATACGGATGTCAGACAAATCACCGAAAGAAAAAATATAGCGTATGTTTTTTTCATAGTTCTATTGCAACAAAAATCTAGCCAAAAAAGAACTTCACACCAATTACTTTAAAAGTAATAAACTTCACTTCTTTGTCTTGGCATTCTTAATGGGGGCATGCGCCACAATGTTGGACAATACAATATGTGTTCTGCACTCCCCGTACACAATCAGTTCATCAATAAATTTTTCCAAATGGGCCTGATCTTTCAACACTACTTCCATGATGATGTTCTCATTTCCGGTGATGCGGTAACAATTGACCACTTCCTGAAAAGATTTCACCTTGTCCAAAAAGGGTTTTAACTTGCCCATAAAGGCTCTCAACATAATAATGGCTTTGAGCTGATGCCCGGCCAATACATAGGAAATATTGGCCCCGTACCCCTCAATGATTCCCAGGTCTTCCATTTTCTTCACCCGTTCTGCCACCGCGGGCGGGGTAAGCCCTACTTTACGGCCAATATTGGCAAAAGATTCCCTCGCATTGCGCTGCAAATGCCCTAATATTTGCCAATTAAGTTCATCTATCTTCATATATTAAGAAAAAAGACCATTATATTTTCTTTTTAAAGGTAGAACTTGTTTTTCTCTTTTGAAAATAAAGTCATGATTTTTAATTCGTGCGTAATTTTATAGGACAAAATTGCTTTGAAAACCATGGAGAGAAGTTCTCTTAATTCTTTGGGTGTATACCGTAAATCTTTGGCCTTACGAGATTTGAGCGAGGCCGTGGCTTCCTATTTCTCCTACAACAAGGAGATTCTGTCATTGCGCAAGATTGATAGTTTCAGGGATGACATCTCCCAATCCCTTAAAAATGATGCCCTTCTCATTACCCGGGAAGTGGAACAAGCTGCCTTGAGCAACTCCTATTCCGTTCGTATGCGCAGCTTAAATTACATCAATATCATGACCCGGAACATTTTGGCCTATTGCAACGGCTTGGAGCGTGACGGTGTCAAGGAAAAGGAGTACCTCAACCTGCTTCGAAAGGAAATCAAAATTTTCAGGACTTCCTTTAAAAAATGGAGAAGGTCTTTCCATAACCGGAACGACTAATTCCCCTTCTACATATTGCGTCTATATTGTCCACCTACTTGGAACAGGGCTGTAGTGATTTGACCCAAGGAGCAGTACTTGGCAACTTCCATTAATTTTTCAAAAATATTCCCATTTTGAATGGCCACCTGTTGAAGTTCCACCAATTGCATTCCAGCCATCTCTTTTTCTCTTTTATGCAGCTGTTTTAAGGTTTCAATCTGGTTCTTCTTTTCTTCTTCCGTTGCCCGAATCACTTCTGCTGGCAATATGGTGGGCGATCCTTTGGAACTCAGGAATGTATTCACCCCTATAATTGGGTATTCCCCCGAATGTTTTAACGTTTCGTAGTGAAGACTCTCTTCTTGAATCTTGGAACGTTGGTACATGGTCTCCATAGCGCCCAAAACCCCACCACGCTCTGTAATTCTATCAAACTCCATCAACACGGCTTCCTCAACCAAATCGGTAAGTTCCTCTATGATAAAAGACCCCTGTAAAGGGTTTTCATTCTTGGCCAACCCCAATTCCTTATTGATGATCAACTGGATGGCCATGGCCCTGCGAACGGATTCTTCGGTAGGCGTCGTAATAGCCTCATCATAGGCATTGGTATGTAGGGAATTGCAATTATCATAAATAGCGTAAAGTGCCTGAAGCGTGGTACGGATATCGTTGAAGTCAATTTCCTGGGCATGCAAGCTCCTTCCCGAGGTTTGAATATGGTACTTCAACATTTGGGCCCTAGGGTTGGCGCCATATTTTTCTTTGAGCGCCTTGGCCCAAATCCTTCGGGCCACCCTGCCTATCACGGCATACTCAGGATCTACCCCATTGGAAAAGAAAAAGGATAGGTTGGGACCAAACTTATCAATATCCATTCCCCTGCTCAAATAATATTCCACATAGGTAAAACCATTGGAAAGGGTAAAGGCCAATTGCGTAATGGGATTGGCCCCGGCCTCGGCTATATGATATCCCGAAATGGACACCGAGTAAAAATTCCGCACTTGATGCTCAATGAAATATTCTTGCACATCACCCATTAACCGCAAGGCAAACTCGGTGGAAAAAATACAGGTATTCTGCGCTTGGTCTTCCTTTAAAATATCGGCCTGCACCGTTCCCCTGACCTGGCTCAGGGTTTCTTTCTTGATTTTTTCATACACCTCTTTGGGCAATACTTGATCTCCGGTAACTCCCAATAGCATCAACCCCAAACCATTGTTCCCTTCGGGAAGGTCGCCAAAATAGGTAGGACGGAACGTTCCTTTCCTTTTAAAGATATCGTCCATCTTTTTATCCACCTCCTTTTCAAGCCCTTTTTCCTTGATGTACTTCTCGCAATTTTGGTCAATGGCGGCATTCATGAAGAAACCCAATAGCATGGGCGCTGGTCCATTGATAGTCATGCTCACAGAAGTCATGGGGTTACTCAAATCAAACCCTGAGTACAGTTTTTTCGCATCGTCCAAACAACAGATGGACACTCCCGCATTGCCAATTTTTCCATAGATGTCAGGCCGTAAATCTGGATCGTTCCCGTAAAGTGTCACAGAATCAAAGGCTGTTGAAAGCCGCTTTGCAGGCATATCCAAGCTTACATAATGGAACCTTCGGTTGGTACGCTCCGGTCCACCTTCCCCGGCAAACATTCGTGTAGGGTCCTCCCCTTCCCTTTTGAAAGGATACAGTCCTGCTGTATACGGAAACTCTCCAGGTACGTTCTCTTGTAAAATCCAACTGAGGATATCGCCCCAAGCCTTATATTTAGGCAAAGCCACTTTTGGGATTTCACTATGGGAAAGCGACTGGGTATGGGTTTTAATATTGACTTCCTTATCCCGTACTTTGAAGGAGTAGAACTCAGCTTTATATTTCGCCACCTTATCCTGCCATTTTAAGATAGCTTCCCAATGTTGGTTCATTAGGTGCATCTTCACCTTATCAAATTCCTTGATCAATAGTTTCAATAGGCTCTTTTCATCCGCATCATTGGATTGGGAAAGAATTTTTTCCTCATTCAAACCGGATTTGTCCAAAAACAGTTCTTCGGCTATATCCTGGTCCATGTCCAGAAGACTGGATAGAGTAATAAAAATACCGTACAGCTTTTGGGCCACCTTGGCTTGTTCCGTTGCTTTGGAATCATAGGAGCGGTTATTTTCTGATATTTCCGAGAGGTAACGGGTTCGGGAGGGTGGAATCACATATATTTTTTCCGCCATTTCCCGGGTCACCTCAAAATGTGAAACCAAGCTGGAGCCTGCTTTTTCCGCCAAGGTATCTATGACCTTTTTATAGAGGTTGTTCATCCCCGGATCATTGAACTGCGAGGCAATGGTTCCAAAAATGGGGAGATCCTCTTCCTTGGCATGCCACAATCCGTGGTTCCGTGCGTATTGTTTTTTCACATCCCGAAGCGCATCCAAAGCACCTCTTTTATCGAACTTATTGATGGCCACCACATCCGCAAAGTCCAACATATCTATTTTCTCCAACTGGGTGGCTGCACCGAACTCCGGGGTCATTACATAGAGTGACACATCGCTATGTTCCAAAATCTCGGTATCTGACTGGCCTATTCCGGAGGTTTCCAGAACGATCAAATCATACTTTGCAGCTTTAAGGACCTGAACCGCTTCGGACACATGTTTGGAGAGGGCCAAATTGGATTGGCGGGTTGCCAATGACCGCATGTACACCCGCTCATTATGGATGGCATTCATCCGAATTCTATCCCCCAATAGGGCACCCCCCGTTTTTCGTTTGGAAGGATCCACAGAAATGATGCCCACATGTTTATCTGGAAAATCCGCTAAAAAACGACGTACCAGTTCGTCCACCAAACTGGACTTTCCGGCGCCTCCCGTTCCTGTTATCCCAAGAACTGGTACTACGGAAACAGCACTTTGTATTTCATTCTGATATTTTTCAAATTCCGCATGTCTGTTTTCGGCCAGGGAAATCAATCGGGCCACGGTATTGATATCCTTCTCCTCCAACGCTTCCCCGACCTTTTTCCCTTTGGAAAGTATCAGGTTGGGGACTTGGGTATCGCAACGCTTCACCAAATCATTGATCATACCCTGCAATCCCATCTGCCGACCATCATCCGGTGAGTAGATTCGCTCTATCCCATAGGCCATCAATTCCTTTATCTCCTCAGGGAGGATAACACCTCCCCCACCGCCGAAAATCTTGATATGCCCGGCTCCTCTTTCTTGAAGTAAATCGAACATATACCTGAAGTACTCATTGTGCCCACCTTGATATGAAGTCATGGCTATGGCATTGGCGTCTTCCTGAATGGCGCAGTCCACGACTTCGGCCACACTTCTGTCATGTCCCAAATGAATCACCTCGACCCCAGTGGCTTGGATAATACGCCTCATAATATTGATAGCCGCATCATGACCATCAAAAAGCGAGGCTGCGGTCACAATTCTGATTTTATTTTGAGGCTTATAGGGCTTGGTTTGTTCCATTTTCAATAAAGGGTCTTTTTTGGCTATGCAATTTACAGAAAATGCAAGTAAAATTTAATTTCATTCAGAATATTATAAAAAACAATAGAGGTGTGGTCTTCCTTTTTTGAATGTTATAATTTTATCGGTCTAATTTAGTCCATGAAGTTCACTATACTTATCCATTGCCCCGACCAATCCGGCATTATACGCTCGGTAACCACATTTATACATCAACAAGAAGGAAACGTAATTTATTTGGACCAGCATGTGGACAAACAGGCCGGGGTATTCTTTATGCGACTGCAATGTGAGTTTGAAACTGAAGTGGTCCTGGATGATTTTAAGGAAAAGTTTGATACCACCCTTGCCAAAGCGTTCAATATGGAGTGGGATATCCATATGGAGGCCCGTAAGCCTAAAATGGCCATCTTTGTATCCAAATACAACCACTGTCTTTATGACCTGTTGAGCAGGTTCAACTCAGGGGAATTAATGGTGGACATTCCTTTCATCCTGAGCAACCATGAAGATTTGGCCTATGTTGCGGAGCAATTCCAGATTCCTTTTTATCATGTTCCCGTTACCAAGGAAACCAAAGAAAGTGCAGAAGCCGAACAACTCAGGCTATTAAAGGAACATCAGGTGGATTTTATCGTTTTGGCGCGGTATATGCAAATCATATCAGACCAATTAATTGACACCTACCCGCAGAAAATAATTAATATCCATCACTCTTTCTTACCTGCTTTTGTAGGGGCCAAACCCTATCATGCCGCTTTTGAACGCGGGGTCAAAATCATTGGCGCCACCAGTCACTATGTTACCGTGGAACTTGATGCCGGTCCTATCATAGAACAGGATGTCACGGCAGTGTCCCACTCACATTCCATAAAAGATTTTATTGCCAAGGGAAGGGATTTGGAACGAATTGTACTTTCCCGTGCCGTGCAACTTCACGTAGCGCGAAAAACCATGGTCTACAACAACAAGACGGTTATTTTCTCATAACGTATAAATTGCATTTATTTGGTTGACACGGATTTGTACAAACCAAAACAGGCAATAACACCCCAGACAAAGTTGATGAACAGAACGGCCCAAGCTGAATAGTAAGCCCCGTTTGCCACAAAAAGTACACTGCCGATAATGTTGTACCAATGATATATGGGTTGATTGGATGCCCATTTTCCTTGAATCAACATATAGTAGGAAAAGAGAAAACAATACGAACCGACCCAGCCCAATAGCTCAAAGAAAACTCCCATCAATCCGCATATTTAAAAAGGCCCAAACAGTGCCTTATGTATATTTCTTGCTGTCTTTGATGGTCCTCATCATTCTGTTGGAACATCCCCATGTAGTAATAGGACCCATCTATCAATGCAAAGATGATTTCGGTGAGCTCATCAATATTGGTATTGATGATAATTCCATTGTTATATGCCTGTTTCAATTCTTCCCGCAATACATCGTGCAATTGGAGTAGGTACTCTTTAAAACTGTCATTGAAGGCCTTGTTCCTATAGATAAGGGCATAACAACTATAAAACACCCCATCGTCAAAATACTGGTTCCATTTTCTTGAAAATAGATTATAGATCAACGCCTCAAGGTCCTTTTGCGTCTTTATGGTCCCCAAATGATCTTCCACCAACACCTTAAGGTGTTGTTGAAGAATGTACTCGTTCAATCCAATCAAGAGTTCGTCCTTGGTATTGAAATAATGCATGACCAGACCATTGCTGATCCCCATGGTTTTGGCCACTTTGGCTATGGAAGCATTTTCCAATCCAATCTCCTTGGACACCTCGTAAAATGCCTTTATGATTTCCAATCGCCTAGTTGGCCCCAAACTCTTTCTTCCCATGGTTCGTCCAAATTACAATGTTAAAGCAATAATACTCTTTTTTTTAAAAAAATAGATTGACTGAACGTTCAATTAATTTATTTTATAATTTCGTAACGATCACTTAAATATTTATTAATTGAACGTTTATTCAATTTACATTTCTTTGACCTGTCTTTTAACGCATCATCATGAAAGCTAACTATCTTCTTTTTATCACTGCCCTTTTGGGCCTTACCACTACTTGTGCAAGCTCTGCGATAGCGCAGGATTCCATTGCGAAAAAAGTGGTGTTCATCATTGTGGATGGCATTTCTGCCGATCAATTAAAAAATGCCCATACTCCTTACCTTGACAGTATTGGAAGCTCGGGAGGATATACCAATGCCTATGTTGGTGGTGGAAAGGACACCTATTCCGAGACCCCTACCATCTCCGCAGTGGGCTACAATAGCCTTCTTACGGGTACATGGGCCAACAAACACAATGTATGGGGCAATGGCATTAAAAAACCCAACTATAATTACCCTACCATCTTTAAATTATTCAAAGACCAACGCCCCAACGGAACGGTAGCGGTATTTTCTTCTTGGCTGGACAATAGAACCAAACTCATTGGTGATGGTCTCCCGGAAACCGATCATATAAAAGTGGACTATGCCTTTGATGGTCTGGAGCATGATACCATCAACTATCCGCATGATGCCCAAAGAAATTTTATGAAACTGATTGACTATACGGTCGCCGACCATGCTGCAAAGACCATTCTTGAAAAAGCCCCGGACGCTTCATGGGTCTACCTTGAGTTCTCCGATGATATGGGCCATGGGTTTGGTGATAGCAAACGATTTAACGCAGCCATACAGTTTGAAGATGCCCTTGTGGGCAAAATTTGGCAGGCGATAAAAAAGCGACAATCTACCCATAAGGAAGAATGGTTGCTCATTGTGACCACCGATCATGGTAGAAGCTCCAAGGATGGAAAAGGTCATGGTGGTCAAAGCGATCGTGAGCGCAGTACTTGGATCGTGACCAACTCACAAGATACCAATACCTACTTCAAGGAGCAGACCCCTGCCGTTGTGGACATCCTGCCTACCATGACCGACTTTCTTAGCCTTAACGTACCCATGGATGTGCAAAGGGAATGGGATGGGGTCTCCTTGATACGACCAGTCGATGCCATTGACCTAAAGGCCAAAAAGGAGGGCAACAAGCTTGTTCTGTCCTGGAAACCCTTTGTCGAAGGTGAGGCCAAACTTTATATGAGCGGTACCAATGAATTTAACTCGGGAGGTAAAGACACCTACAAATTGGTAAAGACGGTTGCCCTTGAAGAAGGTAGAATAAGCCTTTCCCTAAGAAAACTTCCAAAGGGGTTTTGCAAACTCGTTCTGGAAACCCCAAATACCAAATTGAACACGTGGATTTTGGAAAATAAATAACTACTAAACCATCTAAATGCAAACATGAAATGAAAAACATCTTACTTTTTGTACTGTTTTTAACCACCGCTTTCCTAGGCTATGGCCAAAAGGAAGTCTCTGGTACCATCGCCGACGCCTCCAATGTACCTTTGGCCGGTGTGACTGTAATGGTCAAGGGCACTACCAATGGAACAGCATCCGATTTTGATGGAAACTATTCCATTACAACTGAGGAAGGTCAAATTCTGGAATTCTCCTATATTGGTTTCACCACCAAGGAAGTGACCGTTGGCGCATCCAATACCATAAATGTGATATTGGAAGAAGATGTCCAAAGTTTGAGCGAAGTGGTCGTCGTTGGTTTTGGCACCCAAAAGAAAGTGAATCTTTCCGGTGCCGTGAACAACGTATCCGTTGAGCAATTGGACACTAGGCCCATCAACAATGTGACCCAAGGTCTGCAGGGTATTTCTCCGGGTCTGAACATTGATTTTAACAGTGGGGCACCCGGAGCCAACCCTGTAGTGAACATCCGGGGCTTTACCTCCATCAACGGAGGAAATCCCCTAGTGATCATAGACGGGGTACCTTCGGATGTATCCCTATTGAATTTGATTGCCCCTGAAGATATTGAAAGTATCTCTGTACTAAAAGATGCTTCCTCTGCTGCCATCTATGGCGCAAGAGCAGCCTTTGGGGTGCTTTTGATTACCACCAAGACCGGAAGCAAGGAAAAAACATCTATTCGATACAATACCTACGTTACCTTAGGCACCCCCACTGTCGTGCCCGAGAAAACCACCGACCCCTATATTTATTTGGCCCTTCAACGCTTGTCAGAAGACAATACGCCATGGACAGGTGTGGGAACTTCGGCCGAAAGACTGGCTTGGGCAAGGGAACGAAGTGACAATCCGCTTGGTACCGTTGGAGTCAGGGAAAGTTTCAACAACCCTGGACTATGGGAATATATGGGTAATGAAAACTGGACCAATTATTTCTTGTCCAACAATACCTATTCGCAAAACCATAACCTGAGCTTTACCGGCGGGTCGGAAAAAGTGAGCTATTACCTTTCCGCATCACACAATAAACACAATGGTTCCTTAAAGATTGCCGATGACTACTTTAGCAGAACCGGGCTCCGCAGTAGGATTAATGTGCAGCTGAACGATTGGTTAAGTTTGGGGAACAATACTTCCTATCTAATTTCAAAGCGAAAAAACCCTTCCTATTTCAACATTCAGACCTTATACAACTTTGCTCCTACGGATTGGGATAAAAACCCCGATGGCAGTTGGGCCAATACCGATGTTGGGTGGATGGGCGCCCGTTTGACGGATGGTGGCAATGAAACCGGTGAAACCAACACTTTTCAAACCACCTTTGACACCCAGGCTTGGTTGATCAAGGACATTCTAAAAGTGAATGCCGAGTACACCCTGCGCAAAGAGCATTATAATTATGATGCCAATTATGCAAAGTTTCAAATAGGATACGGTCCGGACGATGTCCGTGAAGAGGGTATCAATGAAGTATGGAAGCAATTCTCCGATGAGCAATATCAAGTATTGAACATCTATGGAACCTTCAACAAAACTTTTAGTGATCATACCCTTACGCTGTTGGGAGGTTACAACCAAGAAGAATCCCGATATGATTATGTGACCCTTAATAGGGATGCGGTTATTTCTTCTTCGCTTCCTACACTTGAATTGGCGACAGGCACCTTGTACGGCAACCAATACATACGATCATGGGCACTACGCGGGTTGTTCTATAGGGCCAATTACATCTATAAGGATCGCTATATTTTGGAACTCAACGGAAGATATGATGGCTCATCCAGATTCCCAAAAGACAAACGTTTTGGATTCTTCCCATCCGTTTCCCTCGCTTGGAACGTTGCCAATGAAAACTTTATGAAATCCCTATATCCAACCTTGAACCTATTAAAGTTCAGGGCTTCCTACGGCTCCCTTGGGAACCAAGATGTAGGGTCAAGCAAGTTGAACGATGGCTCTTTTGACTACATTCCTTCCATGGGATCGGACTTGTCAGATTATATCATCGATGGCGAACTGCCCTTAAAAATTACGGCACCTGGGATTGTTTCCAACAATTATACTTGGGAAGAAGTGGTTTCCAAGAACGTGGGTGTTGACCTTGGTATGTTCAACAATAAGTTCAATGCCTCTTTTGATTATTTTGTCCGGGATACCAAAGGGATGCTCACGCTGGGCAAGGACCTACCCGCTGTTTTGGGCGCCAGTGAACCTAAGGAAAACGCAGGAGACCTGCGGACAGAAGGTTGGGAATTGTCCTTGAGCTATCAGAACAACTTTGGAAACCCCAACAACCCGTTGCGATTTAGTGCCAAGTTTAATTTGAGCGACAGTAAATCCACCATCACCCGATTTGACAACCCCAACAATAGCCTCTTGCAATATTATGAAGGCATGGAAATTGGCGAAATTTGGGGACTTACCTCCGATGGCTTCTTTAGATCACAGGAAGAAATCGATGCTTTGGACGAAACCAGCATCATTCCGTGGGGAGCCCTTGAAATTGTGGAAGGATGGCCCAAATATGTGGACTTGGATGGAAACCAAAAAATTGAAAAAGGACTGTCCGCCGACGATCCCAAAGACATGAAAGTCATTGGAAATATGTTGCCCAGATACCGTTTTGGGCTCAACCTCAACTTTGACTGGAATAATTTTGACCTTGGTGTTTTCCTTCAGGGTGTGGCCAAACGTGACTACTATCCAAGGGATTATCTGTACTGGGGCTTCTACCAACAGCCTTATTCAGGCGGATATGAACACTTACAAGATTTTTACCGGGCTTCCGACGACAGTGCTGACCGTGTAGCCAACCATTCACAATCCTACATCAATGCCGGGTTGGCCAACGCCAATACCGATGCCCGATACCCTGTGCTCCAAGCTTGGTTGGCAGATCGGAACTTGGGAGAGCGTTTGGACCAAGCCCAAGGTTTGGCCATTCCCCAGACCGCTTATCTATTGGATGGGTCATACCTAAGGCTGAAAAATATCACCTTCGGGTATACCATTCCTACCAAGTTTACCAAGAATACAGGCATCTCTTCCGTACGTCTGTACTTTAGTGGCGACAATCTGTTTGAATGGTCCCAAATTGCCGATTTCTTCGATCCCGAGGCAGTTTCCGATATCAACGAACGTATCAACCCTGCATACAGTGCCCCAAGGGGAGAGACCAGTGGATACCAATATCCCTACCAGAGAAAATATTCTTTTGGAGTCAATGTCAATTTTTAATCAAACAACACGAACACGTTAAACCTTCATCATGAAAAAGGTATTCAACATAAGTATTCTGATGGTACTAACCTTAGTATCATCCTGCAATGACGACTTTTTGGAGCATTTGCCCGAAACTGAGATCGTTGCTGACAATTTCTTCAATACCGAAGAAGATTTGTCCATCTACATAAACGGTCTGTACAGCTTTCCAGGATTTGGAATGTACTATACGGATGAAGCAACCGACAACTCGGCCACCACAGGTAACCGGGAAATCAAGACCATTATGACCACGGAGGCCAACTCCAACACCATTACCTCAGGTTGGGACTGGGATTACCTCCGTAACATTAATCTGTTCCTTGAGAACTCACCCAAAGCAGATGTTTCTGAGGAGATTCGAAATCATTACGATGGGCTGGCCCGTTTTTTCAGGGCCCAGTTTTACATGGGAAAAATAAAGCGTTATTCCAATGTGCCGTGGTATGATACGGTATTGACCACCGATTCCGAGGATTTGTACAAAGCCAGTGATTCACGTGATTTTGTCATTGAAAAGATTTTCGAGGATTATCAGTTTGCCATTGACCATGTCCTGGAAGACCAACCCCAAGGTGCTGTGAACAAATGGTTGGTTCTGGCCTATGCCAGTAGAAATGCCCTTTATGAAGGAACTTACAGAAAATATCATGACGAATTGAATTTGGCTGGGACTGCCAATACCTATTTGCAAATGGCTTCCAGTTTTTCAAAGCAGGTTATGGATAGTGGTAATTTCTCCATTTACAACACGGGAAATCCCAACTCCGATTACTATACCTTGTTTTCAAGTGAGGACCTTACCTCAAATCCCGAAGTCATCTTTACCAACATCAATGTGGCCAATGTGAAGGATAGTGGTGCATGGTCCGGGGTTTTTGGAAATTATGAAATGTCACCTGCCCGTGATCTTGTGGAAAGCTACTTGATGGCAGATGGTTCCTTTTTGAGCGACCAAACCAACTATGAAACCTTGACGTTTGTGGAAGAATTTACAGACAGGGATCCTAGATTGAGCCAGACCTATGCCTTTCCTGGCTGGGAACTCATCTATGTGACCAACTACTCGTCCGGCGCGGCCAACTACGTACAACAGCTGAACAAAAACTTTACGGGTTATCACCAAATCAAAGGTTTTACCAATAGTTTGGACCAAGATTTTAGAAATGATGTGGATGTACCGGTATTCCGATATGCAGAGGTACTACTTACCCATGCCGAGGCACTGGCCGAATTGGGCTCCATTTCGCAAGGTATCTTGGACGACACCATAAACGAATTGCGTAACAGGGCAGGCATGCCTTCCCTTACCATGTCCGTGGTTTCCGATCCCGTGCAAGCTGCTAGATATCCCAATGTAAACAACCCCGTTCTCTTGGAAATACGCAGGGAAAGAAGGGTGGAACTCGCTTTGGAAGGAAGGCGATTGGAAGACCTTAACCGATGGAAAGCAGGAAAACTGATGGAAAAGGAACCTCGTGGCCTATACTTTCCCGGCTTGGGTAAATACGACCTTACAGGTGATGGTATTGAAGACATCGTTCTTCTTGGCGCCTCTGATGTTGTTCCCAATCCCGAAGACAGGGAAACCAACAGTCTGGACGTTACTTTGATCTACTACAGAGCCGGTTCCATTGGCGAAGATGTGGACGTATATCTTACCAATGGCTCAAGCGGTTATGTGATAGCCACACCGGAACGGGGAACTTTTACGGAGCCCAAAGATTACTATAGACCCATTCCAGCTACAGAAGTTACCCTGAACCCCAATTTGGAACAGGTTTTTGGATGGGATTAAGCTTCAGTTGTTTGAGTTAGTTTGCTTTAGTAAAGGAGGCCTAATGGTCTCCTTTATTTTTAGCACAACAACACCCATTTACAGTTCCAACCAATTACCGTAACGCCACAACTTTCCTTGAAAATCTGTTCAGAAAGACGGTTCTTTTATGGTTTAGGCGTATTTTCACCCGTAACTATAAAAAATACACCATGAAAAGAGTACTGCTATGCATTCTACTATTTCAGTTTGTAGGATGTACCGAACTGCAACAAGTAGTAAACCAATTGCCGCAAGGGACCACGGGAATAGGAAATGCGGAAATTGCCCAAGGTCTTCGGGAAGCCCTGAACATGGGCATTGAAAAACAGGTAAACAAACTGGCCCTGGAAAATGGTTTCTTTAAAAATGAACTGGTAAAAATCTTGCTGCCCCAGGAGTTACAAAAAGTAGACAAGACCTTACGGGATGTAGGCTTGGGGAGTTTGGCCGATGAGGGTCTCCGAATTATCAACCGAGCCGCAGAAGATGCGGTAAGCGAAGCCACTCCAATTTTTGTGGAGGCTGTCAAAGGAATCACCTTTAATGATGCCAAACAGATTTTACTGGGAAATGACAATGCGGCCACGCAGTATCTAGAAGGTTCCACCAAGGCCAAATTATACCAAAAATTCAACCCTATCATTGAAAATTCATTTCAAAAAGTTGGGGCGGATCAAATTTGGAGCAATATCATTACCAAGTACAATAATTTGCCCCTTACCAATAACGTAAACCCAGATTTAACGGATTATACGACCAACCAGGCCTTGTCTGGAGTGTATACTATGATTGCGGTGGAAGAGAAGGAAATTCGGACAAAAATTTCCTCCAGAACAACAGATTTGTTAAAAAAGGTGTTCGCTCTTCAAGATTAATCATAATTTTTTCAGAATTACACAATAAGAGGAAAAATTTATCGTTATAAACTCAATAAAATTAGATATTTATAACAAAATCCTAAAGTTAAATTAACCTAAGTCCAAGGGTTAAACAGGAATTTTGCAACAGTTAGAATTATCTGAGTTAGCATTTTTTTGAGTTAGTTAGTTTAAAACCGGTGTTCGCACCGGTTTTTTTGTTGCACCTTCCCCGAACAGTATCATTTCCTTTTATACAGCCCGTCAAATGCTACTGAGACTATTTTTTCTCCTTGTAAAACTTCCCAAAGCTGCCGAACGGTGCCATCATCATTTTTAGTCCACGTAATTCGATTTCTGTACATTAGGCCATCATCCTTGGTAAACTCGCCGGAAGTCAACATCATCTGGTTTCCCACCCTATTTCCTTTCAATTTTAGGTGTGCACCGGTATTATCCACCCACAACTGCTCCCATTGCTGCTCAGCTATATTGAAAAAGTTAAGACTGGTACCCGTGTACCCTGGTGTGGCACTGGTCCAATTTTCACGGATCACACATCCATTCTCCTCCCTACTTATTCTACTTTCCCCTGCAGGAGTACCATTCGTAGAATTGGTAACAATCCATTCCCCAATCCAAAAATCAAAAGCTTTTTGATTCTCCGAACAACAATTGCAAGTGGCATTGTTCTGGGTATGGGCTTGGAGAAAAAACAATAGGACAAAAGGCAATATCAATTTTTTCATACCACTGGATTTTAGATTTGTTGGAACGATGAAACGACTCTCCTAAAGGTACGTTAATTAATCCCTTACAAAATGTAAAGGAGTCCCCACAAACCGCCCCTCAATGTTAAATTTTAGATAAAGTACCTGATTTTTAGACGTATACCCCTTACCCCCATAATCCACGGGCCCGTTTTGACCGTATCTTTGTTATAACAAATCTTGAGGTATGAACAATCAGTATTGTAAAGTTGGGGCAGTGACCCCGATCACCAGCGGAAATCAAGCCATCTCCATTTTGGAATTCAGATATAACAACTTTCTTGAAAAAGCGGCCAATGTTTCATCTATGGACACCCACCTTGGCGAGTTTTTCAAAAGAAAGGCACAAGGCATCAAAAAGATATTGGAAGCTTTGCGTTAAGACCCTTGATGCAATTTTCCCAATTCAACGGCCATTTCCAGTTGAATGGCTTTAGCCTTGTCCGCAGCAGCATCTGCGAAATTCAACCCTTGGGAAGCATAGAGAATTCCCCGGGAAGAGTTGACCAATAACCCAACGTTTTGGGCCATTCCGTATTGGCAGACTTCCTGTAAGCTTCCTCCTTGCGCCCCCACGCCAGGTACCAACAAAAAACTTTCCGGTACTATTTGCCTGATTTCCTCAAGATAGGTGGCCTTGGTAGCTCCCACCACATACATCAACCTTTCCGAATTTCTGTACGTCTTGGAGGTTCTCAACACCTCTTTATAGAGTTCTTCTCCCCCTATTTTCTTGGTCTGAAAATCAAAAGCCCCCTGATTGGATGTCAGAGCCAATAAAATGACATGCTTGTCTTCAAAATCCAAAAAGGGTTCCACAGAATCGCGGCCCATATAAGGTGCAATGGTGACGGAATCAAAATTCAAGGTTTCAAAAAAGGCCTTGGCATATCGGGTCGATGTATTTCCAATATCTCCCCGCTTGGCATCTGCAATCGTGAAAATTTCAGGGTGGTTTGTATTCAAATAGTCCATGGTCCTTTCCAAGGATTTCCAACCTTGGATACCATAAGCTTCGTAAAACGCAATATTGGGCTTGTAGGCCACACAATATTCATGGGTAGCCTCTATGATGGCCTTATTGAAAGCAAAAATAGGGTCTTCCTCTTGGAGCAGGTGTTGGGGGATTTTCTCAAGATCAGTGTCCAAACCAACACACAGAAAGGATTTTTTTTGATGGATCTGTGAAACTAACTGCTCTATTTTCATGGATAGGATTTCTGTACCGACTGCTAACGGTTAAAAAATTTCTGAAGCTTCTTTTAATTTTTCGGTGTTTTCCACCAACATCAACTCATCAATGATCTTTTGGATATCCCCATTGATAATGTTCTGCAGATCATACAGCGTAAGACCTATTCTATGGTCCGTGACCCGACCTTGGGGATAATTGTACGTTCTGATCTTTGCTGAACGGTCACCACTACTCACTTGGGAATTCCTTTTAGCGGCATCCTCGGCCTGTTTTTTGGCCAGTTCCATGTCGTACAATCTGGATCGAAGTACCCTAAAAGCCTTATCCTTGTTCTTGTGTTGGGATTTTTCATCCTGGCACTGTGCCACCAATCCTGTGGGTATGTGCGTCAATCGAACTGCGGAATAGGTAGTGTTCACCGACTGTCCACCTGGACCTGAGGAACAGAAATAATCGATTCTAACATCCTTGGGGTCTATCTGCACATCAAAATCCTCGGCCTCTGGAATCACCATCACCGTTGCGGCACTGGTATGTACCCTACCTTGGGTCTCTGTCTGTGGCACCCGTTGTACCCTATGCACTCCGGCCTCAAACTTTAAAGTACCATATACATCTTCGCCAGAAACCTCAAAATGGATTTCCTTATATCCACCACTGGTTCCTTCACTAAGGTCAATGATATTGGTACGCCATCCTTTGGATTCGCAGTATTTGGAATACATGCGGTACAGGTCTCCCGCAAAGATACTGGCCTCGTCACCTCCGGTCCCCGCCCTGATTTCCATGACCACGTCCTTGGCATCTTCCGGGTCTTTGGGAATGAGCAAGAATTTTATTTCATCTTCCAACTTGGGCAACGCCCCTTTAGCTTCCTCCAACTGCATTTTGGCCATTTCCACCATTTCGGCATCGCTTCCATCCGAAATGATCTCCTCCGCCTCGGTAATATTGTTGGTAAGGTTAACGTATTCGTCACGTTTATCCGCGAGTACTTTAAGGTCCTTGTATTCCTTGTTCAGCTTGATGTACCGCTTTTGGTCGGCGATCACATCAGGCTGAATGATCAAGTCCGAAACCTCATCAAAACGTTGTTTTACAATGTTGAGCTTGTCTAGCATAGATCCATCCTCGTTAAGGTTGCGAATTTACGATTTTTGGTTGGATTGTGTTTCGCTACTTTGTCTCAGTTCCCCACAAAAGTGGTCCCCAAAGTAAGGATAAAGGCATTGAGGCCATCACTACGATCATACTGGCTGAAACGCAGGTCTATGGTCTTCAATCCAAAATTGAGCACCTTGGCACTGGTAAAGATGTCCTTGTATTGGATTCCTACCCCATATTGGTGGGCATCGTACTTGGACAGATCGTAATCCGAGGTGTAAAATTCATAGGTGGAGAGGGCTACTTCCTTTGGATAGAAATAATCGGCCGCAGTTTGGGTGTAATATCGATACGCGGGATAGAGCGTAAACTTATCCGTGAGCTTAAAAGGAAGTTCCAAATTGGCCGTATGCGAGGTAATGCCCCAATCATCCCAATACAGACGATAGTAGGATCGCAATACCAAAAAATCGTTCACATAATAATTGAGTCTACCTCCAAAAGGAACCTTTAACCTACTGTCCGGCAGGTGCTCCACATCATCCGCCAATTGAAAATCATCAATGAAAAAATCTTCCGTATCCCCAAAGTACACCCTTTGGAAGGGAGTACTCAACAGCCCGTTCTGGGATACCAAATCCACAAAAAGGGCCCCTTGCACTCTTTTGCCCAAGATTTGGGAAAAGCTCAAGGAAAGTGAATATGAGTTTCGATTTTCCTTATCGAACTCGGTGAAGTTGGGCATGTAGACCCCATTTCCCGCAATCCTATCATCAAAGAAGCCTGCCCTGAGTTCAATGGGGTAAACAGCGTTCCATTTATCCAAAAAGACCGTGCCACCCAAACTCAACTCCGTGTTCTTCTCATTGAACAATTGGGTGTAATTACCGCCAAAACCAATAGAGAAATAATCGTATTCCGAAGACACATACGCATTGGCGCTCCAAATGGTGTTACGGTCTTGGGAACTATGTTGGTATGTAGGTTTAACATAGGCCAATATGTCTTTTCGGGACTCTCCAGAAGAAGCATCGAATGGGGTCACATTGATCCCCCCGTCCAAAGGATTCACATTACTGGATGACGCAGAAGTGTAGGCCGATAGCCCCACATCAACCGTAAGTATATCGTCCTCGTTCAAGGGCATACGCAATACAATGCTCGATGTGGCATCCGTGAGATCTTCGGTGCCCTCTCCCCCAGTTACGGCCGCATGCTTGCCATCTTGGTTGTAATAACTGAACAGCAAGTCTACCTCACTGGTTTCCAATACGCGTCTTTTGTAACTGGTATTGTCTTGCTGGGACCAACCCATGGCAAAACACAGAGAAAAAATCAGGATACTTGATTTCTTTTTAAGGTTGTTATGGAACATCACTGGCGCATCAATTTAGTTACAACCACAGCCTCCTCCCGTTTTGCCACCATTGGCCCCGGAAGAAGCTTCGCGATAGATATGGAAATTGGTCTCGAACCGTTCACAAGGTCTGGCACTCAACTGCATTTCAGCATCGTTGATGTATGCCTTGTCATACTCACGCACCACCACACAAGAGCTGGAGCAAATCAATATCAGAACAAAAAGAATGGGTTTTGCCATGGTTAAATTTACGGATTCGTATCAAAAATAATCCCTGAACTCCTGTGGATTTTATTATCGGAGTCCACCACCACCGCTTCCACACCATCTATTTGATTGATCATATGGATTCCGCTATCCTTTCCCATGATAAAAACAGCGGTTGCCAAGGCATCGCAAAGCTCAGCCTGTTTGGCAAAAATGGATACACTGTTGATGCCCGTGGTGGGATAGCCCGTTCTGGGATCAATGATATGGGAATATTTTTTCCCTTTGAACATTATAAATTTTTCATAGTTGCCCGAAGTGGCCACAGAAGATTCCACAATAGGCAGCCAACTGAACACCTTTTCCTTGCTCAATGGGTTGGCAATGCCTACCAACCACTTCTCTCCGGTCACTTTGGTACCCCAAGTGGTCAAGTCGCCCGATGCATTGATGATTCCGCCTTTGACCCCCTTGGAAGACAAAAGCTCCTTGGCCCTATCCGCGGCATATCCTTTTCCAATGGCACCAAAGCTGATGCGCATACCAGGCTCCTTTAAAAAGACCGTTTGTTCACTTGGGTCCAGTATAATTTTTTGATATCCTATTTTGGCAATGGAGTTTTTGATTTCCATTTCAGATGGGATAGTGTCCATGGTTCCGTCAAACCTCCAGATCTTGTCCATGGAAGCATAACTGATATCAAACGCGCCATCGGTTATTTCCGAAATCTTTTTGGAGCGCTCTATAAGTCCGTAGAGCTCTGGACTCACTTTAACGGGTTGTATCCCTGCATTTTCATTGATACGGGAGGTTTCCGAGGCTTCGTCCCAGGACGAAATCATTTTTTCAATCCGTTCTATTTCCGAAACAGCCTCATCAATATCCAAATACCCTATTTCTTCATTGGGAGCCACTACGGTAATCTCGAACCGGGTCCCCATCAACTTCATGGTTTTTTTCACGGTAATGTCCTTTCGGTCCAACTGCCCCATGGACAGCAGACAAGATAGGCTGCAGCAAAGGACCAAAAGCATTCTCATTGTATAAAACCGTTCAAAATGGAGATGTATTTTTTTGGCATTGTCCTCACATTAAACCCGGTCTTTCCCAAAACTGATTGATGTTTGTCCAAAACCACAACCAATGGAAAATGCCCTTTGGGATTGTACTTTTCAGCAAGGGAGGTATTGGTTTCCTCCAAGGCCTGCGGGAGTTCATTTTTTTTCTTCCGGGGGAAATCCGCATTGTACATCACATAATGTTCCGATGCATAGGCCTTAAACTCCTCGGATTCCAAAATTTGTTTCTTTAAACGTATGCAAGGTGCGCACCAATCGGACCCGGAAAACACCAAAACAATAGGTTTGTCCTCAGCATTGGCCAAGGTCACCGCCTCATCAAAACTGTTTTGCCATTCTTGGGCCTGTAGGCTGCCAAAGAACACAAAGAACACAATGCCTAGGAACTGTTTCATGGATTTGGGCTAAAAATTGATGCTTATTCAAAAATTCGAAGGACACTGCCTTCGAGTTCGGTATTATAAATTTTCAGGGTTTTGGCTGGTTTGCTATCCACTTGGTTCAGCGGTGTCCCATTTTGGGCAAATCGAGAACCATGGACATCACAATAAAAAATCCCTCCATCTTGGTTGACAAAACGTACTTGATCATAGGATTCGTGGCTACACACCTGACTTGCGGCCACATAGTTGCCTTCTAAGTTTTTAGCGATCACCACTAAATTTTTCAGGATAAAGCCTCCGTTGGCCACAAGGGCTTGGGCTTCTTGGGATGTGAGGTCTACTGTAAAATCCACTCCTGTTGGCTCTTCCACAATATTGCCGTCCACTTCATCCTTGGAGCATCCATGTATACAGGGAAACGTAAGGGCAAATGCGGCACCTGCCCCCAAACTTCGAAGAAATTCCTTCCTTTCCATAGCGTGAGGTTTATAAAAGAACGTGAAATCAGGCTAAATCGTATACCTAATATTCAAACTTTCCGTATGCGCTTTGAATGGTCAATTTTTTCTGTTCAGAAGCTTCAACCCTACCAATTATCTGGGCATCAACATCAAACTGTCTTGAAATGGAAACAATGTCCCCGGCTATCTTTTCATCCACATACAATTCCATACGGTGCCCACAATTGAACACTTGGTACATTTCTTTCCAATCGGTACCGGATTGCTCTTGGATCAACTTGAATAGTGGTGGAACAGCGAACATGTTGTCCTTGATGATATGGAGGTTCTCCACAAAGTGGAGAATCTTGGTCTGTGCCCCACCACTGCAATGTACCATTCCGTGAACCTGATCGGTATTATATTTTTCCAGCACCTTTTTTATGATGGGCGCGTAGGTCCGGGTAGGCGAAAGCACCAATTTTCCCGCATCCAAAGGGGAATTAGGCACCTTGTCCGTCAATTCCACTTCCCCTGAATACACCAATTCCTCCGGTACCGAGGCATCGTAACTTTCGGGAAATTTTTGGGCCAGATATTTTCCAAATACGTCATGACGGGCTGAGGTCAGTCCATTACTTCCCATTCCCCCGTTATATTCCGTTTCATAAGTGGCCTTACCAAAAGAGGCCAACCCCACAATGACATCCCCGGGCTTGATATTGGCATTATCCACCACCTTGGAACGTTCCATCCGGGCGGTAACCGTGGAATCCACAATGATGGTCCTCACCAAATCTCCTACATCTGCCGTTTCACCACCTGTGGAATGTATGGTGATTCCATGCTTTTTTAAATCAGCAATGAGTTCTTCGGTTCCATTGATAATGGCCGAAATGACCTCCCCGGGAATCAGGTTCTTGTTCCTTCCTATAGTGGAAGACAGCATAATATTATCCGTGGCACCAACACAAATAAGATCATCCACATTCATGATCAAGGCATCTTGTGCAATACCTTTCCAAACCGAGATATCACCGGTTTCCTTCCAATACATATAAGCCAAGGAGGATTTGGTACCTGCGCCATCGGCGTGCATGATCAAACAATGCTCCTCGCTTCCGGTCAAATAATCTGGGACAATTTTACAGAAGGCTTTGGGAAAGAGACCTTTATCAATGTTCTTGATGGCATTGTGCACATCTTCCTTGGAGGCCGAAACCCCTCGCTGCGCATATCTTTTACTGGTTTCCGATGACATTTCTTTGCTTTGGGCAAAAATAACGGAAAGCCACGAATTAATCGTTAACCGTTCTTTCCTATTTTGCGAACAACAATTCGCTGTATTTGGTAAATGGCCATAAATCGTCCGCTATGAGTTTTTCCAGTTTATCGGACTGTTCGCGGATGGCATCAAAATAGGGTTTGACATTATCACAATACGCCTCCGCTTTCTTTTGGGCCGTGGAAAGCCCATTGGCCCGCTTTCGCGCTTCGGTCATCTCATCGGTCAATTTCTTGATCTCAACAATATGCTCTCCCACCTGCTCCAAGATATTCAATTGGGGTTCGGCCACTTTTTTGTGGGCCGCTCCATACACTTCCTTCAAACCGGAAACGTTCTCCAACAAGGTATTCTGATAGCGAATGGCGGCTGGGACAATATGGCTATAGACCATCTCCCCCAATACCCTTCCTTCTATTTGAATATGGAATATATAGGCTCCCAGTTCCACTTCTTGGTGGGCCTTGAGCTCCACTTCATTCATGACTCCCATATCCTTGAACAGGGCAACGCTTTCCTTGGAAGTGATCACCTGCAGTGCTTGGGGAGTGTTCTTATTATTGCTCAGCTTTCGCCTACGCGCCTCCAACTGCCATTCTTCCCCATAGCCGTCGCCCTCAAAACGGATTCGCTTTGATGTTTTGATGTACTCACGCAGCACATTGAAAACAGCTTCGTCCTTTTTGAGGTTCTTTTTGTCAATGAGCGCATCCACCTCTTTCTTAAAATCGGTGAGCTGTTTGGCCATAATGGTATTGAGAATGGTCATGGGCTTGGCACAATTGGTCTTGGAACCCACTCCCCTCATTTCAAACTTATTGCCGGTAAAGGCAAAGGGAGAGGTTCGGTTTCGGTCCGTATTGTCCAATAAGATTTCCGGGATTTTCCCGACCACATTGAGCTTGAGCTCCGTTTTCTCCTCTGGCGACAATTTTCCTTTGGAAACCCCCTCCAATTCGTCGAGGACATCGCTCAGTTGCTTTCCTATAAAAATGGAAAGGATCGAGGGGGGTGCCTCATTGGCCCCCAGCCTATGGTCATTACTAGCGGATGCTATGGAAGAACGCAATAATTCTTCATAGGTATCCACAGCTTTTATGGTATTGACAAAAAAGGTGAGAAATTGAAGGTTCTTCATTGGGGTGGTCCCAGGACTGAGCAGGTTCACCCCGGTATCTGTGGCCAAAGACCAGTTATTGTGTTTTCCCGAACCATTGATACCCTCAAAGGGCTTTTCATGAAAGAGCACCCTAAAATTATGCCTGTCGGCTATCTCTTCCATAACATCCATCAATAATAGGTTATGGTCCACGGAAAGGTTGGCTTCTTCAAAAACAGGGGCGAGCTCAAACTGGTTGGGAGCCACTTCATTATGCCGTGTTTTTACAGGAATGCCCAACTTGGTACATTGTTTTTCCAAATCACTCATAAAACTGAGTACCCTTGGAGGTATCACTCCAAAATAATGATCATCCAATTGCTGGCCCTTCGCCGCCAAACTCCCCACAAGGGTCCTACCGGCCATTACCAAATCCAACCGGGATTGGACCAAGGCCTTGTCCACCAAAAAGTATTCCTGTTCCCAACCCAAAGTGGCATACACTTTACGCACATTCTTATCAAAGTACTGCGCAACATCCGTGGCCGCTTGGTCTATGGCATACAAAGCCCTTAACAAAGGAGCCTTATTGTCCAACGCCTCTCCGGTATACGCTACAAAAATGGTAGGAATACAAAGTGTGGTCTTGTAAATAAAAGCAGGGGAAGTGGGATCCCACGCTGTATAACCTCTTGCCTCAAAAGTATTTCGTATACCGCCGCTTGGAAAACTGGAAGCATCGGGTTCCTGCTGTACCAATTGTGCACCGCCAAACTTTTCCATGGCCTTACCGTCTGACATGATATCAAAGAAAGCATCATGTTTTTCCGCGGTGGCCCCGGTCAAGGGTTGAAACCAATGTGTATAATGTGTGGCCCCCATGGATAACGCCCAGGCTTTCATGCCCTCCGCTACCTGGTCGGCTATTTTTCTATCTATCTTGTTGCCCTGAAAAATGGCCGATTTTACATTTTCAAAAGCTTCCTTGGTCAGAAATTGAAGCATCTTGTCTTCATTGAATACATTTCTACCAAACAAATCGGAGCGCTTTCCAGTCTCCTCCATCTTTATATGCTCTCTTTTACGGCTTTCCAGTAAAGCCTCAAATCTCATTTTTGGCATTCTCAAAAAGTTTAGTCTACAAAGCTACAATTAACAATTTAATAATTTATTTGGCTAAAAATACTTTTTTTTCATGCTACCCCCGTTTAAACAGGGGTAATAAAAATTATATTGCCATTTTAGTCATTTTAACCCTCCAAAAGATATATTATCAAATGAAAAAACTATTTTTGTCAATCGTGAATTTGAGAACATATAACTACCAAAATTATGAGCAAATCTAAATTAGAGTATTTATGGTTGGATGGTTATGAGCCAACAGCCAACATTAGAAGCAAAACACGAATTGAAGAGGATTTTAGTGGTAAATTGGAAGATTGCCCAATGTGGTCTTTCGATGGTTCCTCCACCAAGCAAGCCGAGGGTGGTTCTTCTGACTGTTTGTTGAAACCCGTTGCTATCTATCCCGACCCTGCAAGAAGAAATGGGTATTTGGTGATGACCGAGGTGATGAATCCAGATGGGACCGCCCATGTGAGCAACTCCAGAGCCACCATTGATGATGAAGATGATGATTTTTGGTTCGGTTTTGAACAAGAGTACTTTATCATGGATACGGCCACGCAATTGCCACTTGGCTTCCCTGTTGGTGGTTATCCTGGCCCACAAGGTCTTTACTACTGTTCTGTAGGTGGACGAAATACTTGGGGCAGGGACTTGGTTGAAGAGCATGCAGACCTATGCCTGGAGGCTGGACTACAGTTTGAAGGTATCAACCAAGAGGTTGCTGCCGGACAGTGGGAGTTCCAGTTGTTCGCCAAAGGCGCCAAAAAAGCCGGTGACGAAATCTGGGTGGCTCGCTACCTACTTCAAAGGTTGACAGAAAGCTACGGATACTATATTGAATATCACCCAAAACCTATCAAAGGGGATTGGAATGGTTCCGGAATGCACGCAAACTTCTCCAATACACTTTTGAGAACTTGTGGATCCAAAGAAACCTATGAAAAAGTATGTGAGGCCTTCCGACCTGTAACCAAAGAGCACATTGAAGTGTATGGTGAGTTCAATGATGAGCGTTTGACCGGTAAGCACGAGACTGCTTCCATCAAAGATTTCAGTTACGGTGTATCCGATAGGGGTGCTTCCATCCGTATTCCGATCTTGACCGTTGAGAAAGGATGGAAAGGATGGTTGGAAGATAGAAGACCTGCTTCCAATGCAGACCCATACCGTGTAGCGGCCAGAATCATCAAAACAGTGAAATCTGCCGACGTATAGCACACACCAATGTTTGTGTATAAATTAGTTGTTGATTTGAAAACCGCCCCTCAAGAGGGGCGGTTTTTAGTTTAGGGTAACATATACGAAGGTCACATAAAAGGCCAACAGTATTAAACCGTCCCGCCAGCCCAAGCGCAATCCCTTTGGAAAAAACACTAAGGGCAATATCAACAGGGAAATTCCCAGCATCCAGAAGATATCACTGGAAAGCAATCCTTGGTCCACCACTGTGATCGGAGTGATTATGGATGTAATTCCCAAAACCGCCAAAAGGTTGAAAATATTGGAGCCGATCAAATTCCCCAAGGAAATGGCCTTTTCCTGTTTTAACACAGCAATTACCGAGGCTGCGAGTTCAGGAATACTGGTTCCCACAGAAACCACCGTTATACCAATAACACGGTCACTTACACCAAAAGCCGAGGCCATGCCCACAGCTCCCTCAATAAGAAGTTCAGATCCTCCCCAAAGGGCAGTGCCCCCTATACCTAAATACAATGCGGTCTTATACATGGGCAAATACTCATCATCTTCTGGCATTTCATCCACAACAGCGGTTTTTTGAAACCGGAGCAGATACACCAAAAAGATAAACAAAAAGGAGACCAGGATAATTCCTTCGTACTGCTGTAAGACCCCATCAAAATAGATGAAACCGCAAAACAGCAGGGAGGCCAACATCATAACCGGCCAATCCGTGGTGTAAAAACTTTTCCGCACATCTATACTTCCCATAAGTACCGTAATGGCCAACACCAGTCCCAAATTGGCAATATTGGACCCTACCACGTTGCCCAAAGCCAAATCAGGGAATCCATCCAATGCCGCTTTTATGCTCACAATAAGTTCCGGGGCCGAAGTGGCAAAGGAAACCACGGTCATCCCTATCACAATTTTAGGAATGGCCAAACGGAGCGAAAGGGCAACCGCAGATTTCAACAACCAATTTCCTCCTGCGATAAGCAATACCAGACCAATAATTATGTAAAGTGTATTTTCCAAGTAGTACGATTTTGTGGCAAAGATATGGGAAGATTTATTGTGTTGAATAGGGTGGCCAAAAAGCTTATCCAAATTCAATATGACCCGCTACAAATTTCCTTGTTCCATCTATAAGAAACTGTACTTTCTCTTCAATGAAATTGCCCAAAACACCCCATTTTTAAACGAAATCCCCCTAGGTTTTTAAGAATGGCCCAAAAATGGCCCTACAAATATTACATTTTATAATTCATATTGTTATTTCATATTTCAATATGAAACTTTTCTCAAGGGAAGTACAAAATATCCAAGGAGCATCTCATTTAAAAACCTACAATCTTGTATGCAATTGTATAGATTTTCATTCAAAAGTTTGGAGACATGATTTCTGTCATTTTAAATTGAAAAAAGTAATCGGCCAACAATCATTTTTTAACCTAAAAATCAATCCAATAATGATTACCATTGTCAAAATTTTCGTGATGCTCTTCATGCTTATCATTGAAACCATTTTTATCTGATGCCCATTAAAAATTTAAAGCTTTTTTGGGCATCGGTTCACATGCCAAACATTCCCATCAATGCGGAATTTCACTTTTATTAAAAGTTTAGCATATAAATGCCATCGATTTGATTATTTTACACCTCTAACAAATCAACTCAAAAAAAGTGAAAAAAATAACAATTATAGCTGTGGCACTTATTGCCATGGCTTCTTGCAAAAACGAACCAAAAAAGGAGGAAACCCCCTCAAAAAGTGCTGAGTTTGCCACCGTATTGGACAACTATTATGAGGATGGGCTCAAGTTGAACCCCCTACAGGCCACTTTGGCCGGTGATCACAGGTACGACGACTCCTTCCCCAATATGCTTTCTGATGTGTACCAAGAAGAATCCAAAGCGTATTATGAAGGCTACAAGGAAAGACTCTCCCAATTTCCCGATGAAAGCCTCACTGAAAGTGAGCAGATGAGCAAGGCCATTCTGTTATGGGAATGCAACATTAATCTGGATGAGTTCAATTTTAACGCGGACCTTACTCCCATTGACCAAATGTGGTCCCCCAACCTATTTGTGGGGCAATTGGCGAGCGGTTCCAGCGCCCAGCCCTTCAACACCGTGGAGGATTATGAAAATTGGATGAAACGGGTAGATGGTTATCTGGAATGGCTGTCCAGCACGGAAACCAAAATGAAAGAGGGTATGGAAAAAGGTCATGTTCTCCCAAAGTCATTGATCGTAAAGGTTCTACCTCAGCTCCAGTCCCAAACCGGAAAGGATTTGGACAAGCATCTGTTCTACCAACCCATAAAAAATATGCCTGCGGACTTTACCGAGGAACAAAAGGCATCGCTTACCACTGCATACAAGGACATGATCACCAACAAGGTCATTCCCGCCTATGAAAGTCTCTACAATTTTATGAGCACCGATTATCTTGAGGCTGGCCGAGAATCCAGCGGCATACAGGGCGAACCCAATGGGGATGCCTATTATGCCCATCAAATCAAAAAATACACGACCACCAATATGACCGCCGCAGAAATCCATGAATTGGGATTGAGCGAAGTGGCCCGTATACGTTCCGAAATGGAAAAAATTAAGGAGCAGGTCGGTTTTGAAGGGGACTTAAAGGCGTTTTTCGATTACGTTCGAAACAATAAGGACCTTATGCCCTTTACAGACCCTCAACAGGTCATCGACAATTTCAATGCGATCCACGAGCGCATGAAGCCACAGATTGAAAAACTGTTCGACAAAAAGCCAAAAACCCCTTTTGAGGTAAGGCGCACCGAGGCATTTCGTGAGAATTCGGCTAGTGCCGAATACAACCAGGGATCCCTGGATGGCACCCGACCCGGTATTTTTTACGTACCCATTCCTGATGTGACCCACTACAATACCTATTCGGACGAATCCCTATTCCTGCATGAGGCCATTCCCGGGCACCACTATCAAATTTCGTTGACCCAAGAGAACAAGGAGCTTCCCGAATTCAGAAAAACCCTTTGGTACAGCGGCTATGGCGAAGGCTGGGCCCTCTACACCGAATCATTGGGCAAAGAATTGGGACTGTACACGGACCCCTACCAGTATTTTGGGATGTTGGGCGCCGAAATGCACCGTGCCGTTAGATTGGTGGTGGATACCGGCCTACACTCCAAAGGATGGACCCGTGAAGAAGCCATTCAATACTCGTTGGACAATGAAGCTGAATCCGAAGCCAGTATCACCTCAGAAATTGAGCGCTACATGGCCAACCCTGGTCAGGCCCTATCCTACAAAATAGGACAGTTGAAAATCAGGGAGCTTCGTAAAAAAGCCGAAGATGCCCTTGGGGAAAAGTTCAACATTGGGCAATTCCACAACCAGGTTTTGGAAACCGGCTGTGTTCCCTTGGCATTATTGGAAGATAAAATTGACCGCTGGATCGCTTCCAACCAATAGGATTTTAAAAAAGGGCCAATTGAATTGGCCCTTTTCTTTTACCACAACGGTTGCCCGCAACCCAATATCTTGGTTATATTTGTTTTGACCAACACCCAACACCATGCTTTTTAAAATCTTGGCAAAAATAAACAAGGTAGTACTTCCTTCTTATACCAAAAAAGGATTGGACCTATCCAAGGCCTCCAAATTGCAACTGGCCATTATAGGCTGGCGGTATTACGTTACCAAAAACGCCTTGGACTAATACTGCAAAAGAGCCTCTATCTGATAACCATTCAGTTTTTCGGCACCATTTAAAAAGGTAAGCTCTATTAAAAAATTGCACTGCACCACTTCCCCACCCAATTTTTCAATCAATTTGCAAACGGCATTGGCCGTTCCGCCAGTGGCCAACACATCATCGTGCACCAACACTTTCTCGCCTTTTTTTATGGCATCGGTATGAATTTCCAATATTTCCGAGCCGTACTCCAGTTCATAGGACTCCGAAATGGTAGTATGGGGCAGTTTTCCCGATTTTCTTACCGGAACGAATCCGGCCCCCAACCGGGAGGCCAACAATGGTGCGAAGATGAACCCCCTACTGTCTACCCCCACCACTTTATCAACATGCATATGGCCTGCAAAACCGCAAAGCACATCGCAGGCCTTGTTGAGTGCTTTTGGATCACTTAAAAGAGGGGTTATGTCCTTGAAGATGACACCGGCTTTGGGAAAGTCTTCTATATCACGAATGTAGGAAGCTAAATCCATAGATTTTTTTGACAGGTGAGGTTTTGTAGTAAAGTTAAAAAGAAATATATTTGCAGCCCTGTTAAAAGGCCGCGTGGCGCAACTGAATAGCGCATCTGATTACGGCTCAGAAGGTTGCAGGTTTGAATCCTGCCGCGGTCACTAAACGGGATTTTTCACAAATCGAGTGGAAATTCCCGTTTTTTATTTCCTTCAAATTACCTGAAAACGAGCGGATTGCACCAAAAATTTCATTGACCCGAAAAGTTTGAACCAGCTTGTTTTTGAAGTCATACCGAATCCCGTCGGGGAACACCATATATTGGATGGCCCTTTTGGTTTCCAAATCCCCTAACTTCCACAAATACGGTAAGTTACAAGCGTAATCGAGGGCCATTTGCACAGCCTTTTTGAGGTTTGAACTATTTATTCCCTCATTGTCCAATCTTGTTTCCAATTCCCTTTGTTTGGCTTTAAGTTCGGGCATGAAAAGGTCGTACTGCGACCTTGTAATCTCGTTCAGGACGACATACCTTCTTTCCAAAGTATCTATCTGTTCTTTGAGCTTATTGAGTTCACTGGTCAACCGTTTTTGGTCCTGAAGTGCCTCTTGGTTTTTATCGATCAATGTGTCATGGATGATATCGGTCAGGGGCTCGATATACTTTTTGTCAGCTATGGTATAATTGCCCAACAATTCCAAAAACTCCCCATGGAGCTTTTTGGCACTCCTGTTCTCCTTGCTTCCCTTACGCCTGTTCTTATAATAATATAGGCCCTTTTTCCTTACGATAAATCCAGTATAAGGCGTTCCGCATACCGAAGACTTCACGAACATTTTCAACGGTAGGTTCTCATCATCGAACGAATACTTTCTGGGAGATTCGCCTACATGAAGTAAATTATGGATTTTAAGAAAGACCTCTTTTGATATGAGGGCTTCATGCTTCCCTTGGATTACTTCTCCGGGAATAAGACTGTTGACGATAAGCCCACAATAGAAAGGGTTCTTGAAAAGGTCGGTCAGTTTTTTTGCCTTTATCTCCAAACCCTTTTCTTTCAGTCTTTCTGCAATCTCGACATGGGACATATTGGCGTTCGCTTTCCATAAAAAAGCTTTCTTCAACAATCTTCCCTCTTCGGTAATCACGAAATTAGGTGTCTTTCCCTTACCGGGGTTGGTGTTGGTATATCCAAATGGATAGGCACCCGTCCAGTAACCCCTTCGCAGCTTTTCCTGCATTCCCGTGATGGATTTGTCCCTGCGGACCTGGTTGTCAAAGTGGGAGAACATGTGGTACAGATTTTCTTGGAAGGTTCCCGCGCTTGTCGTCACATCGATTTCCTGTGTGGCCGAGATAACAGCCACTCCCTGCTTTTTCAGTTGCTCACTGATATAGGCTCCGTTCGCACCCGTTCTTGAAAACCTATCGTAAGAATATACAATGATATAACCAATGTTCTTTCTCCTTTTGACATAGTTCAGCATTCGTTGGAACTCCCTTCGCTCATCGCTCTTTGCTGATTCATAGGTTCCCCCAAAATATTCAATCACATCCAATTCTTTCCGAAGAGCATACTCCTGACAATATTTGAGTTGTGTGGTTAGACTGGCATTGTTGTCAAATTGCTCTTTGCTCGAAACACGGGTGTAGATAACGGCCGTATTGTTTTTTCCTATGACCCTTCCCTTTTCCTTTTTGGCAAATTGACTGAATACCTCTAAGTTCATATGCTTCCTTTTTGGACATGGTCACAGACTATGTTGGCCAGTTGTTGAAGTTGCTCCACGATTTTCTCCGCGTGTTCTTCCGTGTAATCTTCAAAACCTTCGTAAGTCTTGAGCCATGTACTGTTAAATGTTCGTTTTTTCTGCTTTAGCTCAATTGTTGGGTTTGACATTTCCCATAATTGTCAGCAGCTCCTGGTGTCTTTAGGTCACTACCGTATTTGTAAAAGCAGGCTTTAATTTACCTTTTTTAATCGATTTAATCCCTTGTGGAATCACCATTTTATCCCATACTTATAAGCTGTTGGTTAACAACTCTTGGTATTTGTGGGAGGATTGATTTTTTTCCTGAATGTCCGGTTCACACAGACTATTTTCCCATGGCTTTGCTTGATTTCCAGATTTTGAAAATCGTGCTGTTTCAAGACATCTATTATGCGCTCTCCCGTATCCAATCTTTCCAAGCCCTCTATTACATCGACCTCTCCATTCTTGATGATCAGTTTGATGGACAGAAACCTCTTGTTCCGTATGGATAAGCCGGGTAAACTGACCCACCTTCGCCGGATGAAACTGACCATGGCAAATGGACTGCCCAGATTTGATCTATCCTTGGGTTAAACTTAGTTTTTATTTTTCAATTTTCTTCTCATTG